>Ga0247609_10002659_pt1 | contig 18741 bp, 19 predicted proteins | sample 172DNAGHGlowgp2_FD_193487 | JGI IMG/M metagenome (GOLD analysis project Ga0247609, IMG submission 193487) | Sheep rumen microbial communities from Palmerston North, Manawatu-Wanganui, New Zealand - 1728 DNA GHGlow gp2 | ecosystem: Host-associated > Mammals > Digestive system > Stomach > Rumen ...
GGCGCACTCGGATTTTTCCGTGGCTCTCTGCTGCCATGGCACACGGCAGCAGAGCGTATGAGTGTCAACATCGGCAAGGTACTCTGGTGACTCATCCACGTCAATGAGTATCTGGCACTCGGAGAATCAGAAACGCTATATAGGATTTTTTGTAAAAAAGGGTGCAAGGGTGACAAAACCGCCTGCCACAAAGGGTCTGCACCCTTTTTAGAGGGTGCCAAGGGTGTCAGAAGGGTGACAGGGAGAGCCCTCTCCTAACCCCTCCTGTAGAAGGGGGATGATTAGCCCTTCGGTACAATCTGTCCTCCCCCTACAGGGGGAGTTAGAGGGGGTCATAGGTGGGGTCAGTAATTAAAAGCAAGGGGCAGGATCATGCGAGCAGGAGGCTGCCAGTGCAAAGGCACGAGCCGCCACACTCTTGAATTCTCGAGAGAATTTGACCGTCAGGAGCCTGTAGAGAAGTGTGAGGTGGCCTTTTTCTTGGGTATTACAGCCTGTCACCCTTCTGTCACCCCTGCCACCCTCCGAAAAGGGTGCAAACGCCCTGTACATCGGCGTTCTGTCACCCTGTCACCCTTTAAATACTTTTTTCCTGTATGCGCATGCGCGCAATATATGACTGGCTGCCTCTTTGTGATGATCTGCTGCCGTAAGTCATGGCAGCAGAGAGCCACGGAAAAATCCGGGTGCGCCTATAATATTCAATAGTAGTAACGTTATTGGGAATAATGACAGAGGTTAGAGCACTACAATTTTGGAAAGAACCATTTTCAATGAATTTCACATTTTCGGGAATAGTTACAGAGGTTAAACCACTATAACCCTCGTATATATATAAAGTATTGTTATTCAAAGGATTACATATTAAACGACAGAAAAGTGACATTGGGGATTCTTGGGTGTCTCAAAAGCATGAAGATTTAACGTATTTAACGTTCTTAAACCTCGTGCGAATACCAGCTACATCCGCGATTCTCGGCAGGCTTAGGTACAGGTATCTCCAAGTGCGAACACCTGATGTTTCCCGTATACGCTACACTCCACTGGGACATCACCCGACCTCATCTCTTTACACCTTTCCTGTCGTGCAATATCGGACATGCCTTTGCCCCTAAGCAACACGTCAGCGGAGGTTTCTACCTGTCGCCACATGTTGGAGTGAGCTACAAGTTGAAAGGCGGCCAAAGCCTGTCGCTCGCCATTGGCTACCATCACCAAGAGTACAACCAGTTAGCAAACTTCGAAAACACTATATTCCTCACCCAACATGTCGAGGAAATCAGTAACCATGCCATCACAGCAAGCATCGGTTGTTCTTTCTAATTGCCACATAAAGCGTGCCATTCGTCACAAAATCATGCAGAATATCCCAGATATTTGGCCGTATCCGCAACTATCCGTACCTTTGCATCGTCAAAAGATAAAAAAAGAAGATGGAAACAGAAAGGATACTATTGCGTTCTTGGCTGGATAGTGATGCCGAGACGTTGTTTAAATACGCCAGCGACCCAGAAGTCGGGCCTCGTGCCGGATGGCCACCACATAAGTCAGTTGAGGAGAGTCTGGAGATTATTCGAACTGTCTTCAACGCAGAAGGGATGTGGGCGGTTATATGGAAAGAGTCAGGAGAGGCTATTGGTTGTGTAGGCTACCTCCCGGCATCCGCATCAAACCTGAAGATTGCAGAAGATCATGCAGAGGTGGGTTATTGGATAGCCCGTCCGTATTGGGGCAAAGGCATCTGTACGGAAGCACTTCAGATGGTCATCGACTATTGTTTTAAGGAAAAGGAATTCACTACACTCTGGGGTGATTACTTTCCTTCAAATCCGGCTTCTGGCCGAGTGATGGAAAAGTGTGGATTCGCGGATACTGGTGAGGAAACTATTTGTCCCAATCTGGAAGTTGGCTCAGATTGCCCAGTAAGAGTTATGAAATTGGTAAAAGAAGTAGTATGAAGAGAACAGTATTATATTTGTTATTCGCATTGTTGCTGGTAGGCTGTGGAAAACAGCCGCAGACGCTCAGCGAACTGAAGTCTGAATACGTAACTATCGACGATAGTATTCGCGTACATTATAAATTATGGAATGAGTCCGCTGGCTCTGATGCAAAGACTATCTGTTTCGTTCACGGATTCGGCTGTGACATGAATACATGGGAGAAGCAGTTTGAGGTCTTCCGAAACAACAAAGACTTGCAACTCGTATTCATTGACCTGCCAGGCTATGGGCTGAGTGACAAGCCACATGTGGAATACACGCTTGACTTCTTTGCCCATGCCATCGATGAAGTACTGAATAAGAACAGCATCAAGGATGCTGTCTTTGTAGGTCACAGTCTTGGAACGCCCGTATGTCGTCAGACGCTGATGGCGACTGGCCACAAAGGCGCTTTGGTGGATGTTGACGGTGTATATTGTTTCTACGACGGTACTGAGACACCAGAGTATGTAGAGGCAGTCAATCAGTTTGGCCATGCTTTCGACGGTCCAGAATGCCGCGATGTCATTACCGGTTTCGTTTCGTCATTGGCTGGCAAGGAGACACCTCAGGAGGTTAACGACTATGCCATGTCTGTGATGCCCGAAACGCCTCAATATGTGGCTTCGAGCACAATGCAACACCTTATTGAAAAAAGATGGTGGACGAATCGTCAGATAACTCAGCCTGCGATGGTCATCTGTACCCAAAACAGCGGTCTTGATCCTGACAATCAGCAGAAGATGCAGCGCCTCTACCCTCACCTCGACTATACGGAACTAACCACATGCGGACACTTCATCCACATGGAGCAGCCTAATCTATTCGACGACAAGCTAAAGGCTTTCATTGCTACACAGATGAAAAACAAGCAGGCTGGCGAAGTTAATATTCTATTTGAGATTCGCCCTGAGGTAAACTACGTAACCCATCTCTATACACTCGCTGGACTGGGATTCTCTGACGAAGAATACACGGCGAAATATAGCCATACTCTCCCCAAAGCAGCTGTCGATACCTTGCAGAAATACAAGGACTACCTTACGTTCGGACAAGGCGAAGGCGGCATGTTGGCTGGTACATTCTTCTTTATGGTCTCAGCAGAGACGTTCGCCAATGCGGACAGTCTCCAGAAAGTGATGGACAAATATCAGGAGATGGCAAAGAGCTACAACTCGCCTGATGAAATCATGAACGTAGCCAATGCAATAGCCAAAGTGTATGTCGACAACTACGACAACTATCTCAAGAATGTCTATCCTCAGGCGAAGAAGGATATGGAGGAACGTCAGAATCAGCTGAGCCAGCACATGAAGAACCATGCTTTCGTTAAGGATTGGGAGCGCGTAACGGGTTATACTTGGAACAGAGGCGATTATCATTGGCTGTTGTATCGTGCAGGCGCAAAAGGCCCGTCTTACAACAACCTGAACGAGAACACCAATACCGTCTATTACAATCACTATTTGGACTATCAACTGGCCATGTTCAGCCATGAGTTCGGAATTTTCCTGATGCAGGACAGCATCGACCCCATTGTGGATGAGATGAAGGAATACACTCGCATTCTCGAGCAGAGCTCGCCTACCCGTAGCCTTTCACTTGGCTCAAAGAAGGATCTAACCTATGTGCCCTGGAGTGCCTTCGAGAGTCTGGCCTGCTGGTATAATTGCAAGATCGCAGGAAAGGAAACGGAAGATTACCGCAACTTTGGCAATGCCGACGTAAAGATGTTCTGCCAGATCTTTGACCGTCTCTCTGCAACAGGCATCACAGACCCTGCAGAGTTGTATCGTAAAGGTATCATGGAGTATTTGAAAGAGTAATAAGTAATCAATGAACATTCTGATAATAAACGGAAGCCCACGAAAAAGGGGGTTGACCTCGCAGATGCTCGACATCATGCGAGAAGAAGCGATACAGAGTGGAGATAAGGTGCAGATGGTTTACACCAACGACCTGAGTATCAAACCTTGCATCGGTTGTATGGCCTGTCGCACCAAGTTGAAGGCTGCGATTGAGCGAGAGCAGAGCCAAGCTTGCTTGGACTATGCCGAACGTGAGCAGGCTCGACCGGAGGTCAAGTGCTCAATTGCGGAGGATGACTCTCAGCGGGTATTGACGATGATGCAGGAAGCCGATGCCATCATCATGGGGGCACCTTGCTATTGGGGTAATATTCCAGGACAGATGAAACTGCTGTTCGACCGCATCGTCTATGGCATGATGCGCGACACGCCCCGTTTCCCGGAACCACTGATGAAAGGAAAGAAATGCATCCTCATCAGCACCTGCACTACACCATGGCCTTGGAATATCTGGTTCAAACAGTCACGCGGTGCCATCCGTGCTATGCGCGAAATCTGTCGCTATTCCGGCTTCAAGATTGTCGCAACCATCGAACGAGGCGGCACGGCAATGCATCCGCAATTGTCCGTGAAGGACAAACAGAAATGTCATAAGGCAATAAGAAAAATATAATATATGAGTGAAATCATGAGTCTGAATAACGATGAACATACTGATATTATCCGGTAGTCCTCGCAAGGATGGCAATACAGAATTGTTGGCTGAAGCTTTTGCAAAAGGAGCTGCAGCGCATCATCATGTGGAGATAGTCTCTATACGTGATTATAAGGTTAATCCGTGTTTGGGATGCAACACTTGCTTCAAAACGGACGGCATCTGTGCTCAGAAGGATGACATGGCCATCATCTATGAGAAGATGAATCAGGCAGATATGCTTGTCATTGCCTCGCCAGTCTACTTCTATGGCATCAGCGCACAGCTAAAAGCCGTCATCGACCGGTTTCATAATCACATCCGCGACTCGTTCTACATCAAGAAGATGGCATTGTTACTTGTTGGTGCCGCTTCGCTACCAGAATTGTTTGATTCCATTCTGACTGAATACAACCTCTGCTTGAAGTTCTTCAATATTGAGGATGCTGGCAAGGTACTTGTCAGGGGAATCAAAGACAAGGGCGACATCAAGGGAACAAGTTTTTTAGAGGATGCCTATCAATTAGGCACATCAATATGAAGCCTATCCCAGTAGTTCCTTCAGTTTATTGACATTGCTACGCGAAACGGGGATGGCATCATGGCTATGTTGCATCACGAGCTGCATGGCACGGGAATTAGAGGAGATTTGTTCCACCTGACCGAGATTGACCATAAAGGCACGATGACAACGAACTATCATAGGATAAGCCTGTAGTGAATCTTCCATCTGTTTCATCGTGGCACGAAGCATATTTGTCTTCACCTCACCATCATGAATTTGCGTCACCTTAACATAGTTGCCAACTGCTTCTATATATAATAGGTCTGAGATTTCAAGGGTAACATGCTCGTAGGTGGTTCCTTCGAGTGTTATATGTGAATCCTGCTTGGTATCACCTGCCAAAAGGTTTTTCTCCGTTTGGTGTAGAACTTCAGCGTTGGTAGTCTGTAATTTCTTCAGCTGCTCGTTCAGCTGACGGGTTTCCTCCAGCTCTTCTGCCAGATAACGGCTACGGAACTTGAAACGCCAGTAGAGTCCGATAGCAAAGGAAAGAAAGGCAATAATCACCAATGTCTCGAGGAAATTGGTTAATGACAGTTTATTGCCCTCAACCAAATCAGTCATGGCAAAGTGACGGTAGAGACAGATGAACAGTGACACCAATGGCGTGTTGATACATTGGAAACGAAGATTACGACTGATGATATAGCTGACACCACGATCGTAGGAGCGTGGCATGCGGACAATGTATCGCAGAATAACTTCTGTCAGGAAACAGCTGAATAAGCCTAATGCAAATATCGCCAGCAAATGAACATAGGCCTGCCACTGCCACACTTCGAGTCCGAAGGGCTTGAAGATGGCAATCGCCAGCACCATGAAGGCGCAACTGATAAAGCGGATACTGATAGTTTCTTTATGACCTTTGTTCATACAGCCGACAAAGGTACGAATAAGTGAGAAGAAAACCAAAAGATTTTTGAGTTTTCTCGAACGAGAGTACTTTCGACGAAGTCAAAGGTACGAAAAAGAAATGAAAAGTAGATTGTGAAGAGGGAAAAATGTGCATCGGCTCGTCACTTTATGCTCATTTCATCCCACTTTTGTGCCCGTTTATCACAAACCTAAGCAGAATATCCCAGATATTTGGAGGGTTAGATAATACGCCTTAATTTTGCGGCTGGAAACGCGAAACTCGGCGGCGCCTCAGCAATTGGAGCGAGCTCCATTGCATTCGGCTTGCACGAGCTTTGCACCCAGAAACGTTGAACAATAAAAAAAATAAAGTTATGAAACCAAGAACGATTATTGGAATAGTTTTCATTTTAGCCAGTTTGACCAAATTGGCAGTCATCTGGGGCTTCATCAAATGGGAGTGGTTTTCAAGAGTGTCAGAGGAGCCATGGACTACCTATTTCTGCATCTGCCTGCTGATTTATGTAGGCGTGAACCTTATTATTGACAGCTATCGTCGAGACCCTGACCAGTGGCTGCAGCGTCCTCTGCCTATTGGTGAAGATGGCAAGCGCATCTGCTGCAGCGTGCACTATGGTGGCGATGAGTACATCTATCGTGGCGAGCCATTCCACGGTGCCCGTCTCGATGCTTTCTTCGGAGGTATCCGAATGGACTTGCGGAATGCAGCCATTACAGAGGATGAAGAGATAGAGATCCACACATTCTTCGGCGGCATAGAACTTTTTGTACCTCAGACGGTGAACGTCGTAGTCAAGAGTCGTAACTTCATTGGCGGTGTCGGCAACCATGCTTCAAGAATCGTAGACAAGGATGCCCACTGCCTCCACATCATTGCCGACAACTTTATTGGTGGTGTAGATATCAAGAATTAATGACAGGTTGCAACAAAATTCTGAGTTGTAACGTCAAACAATAAAAAATAGTTATGAAGACAAAAGATTTTTCAAAGAAAGTGCTGGTGGCACTGACCATGATGTTGGCGCTTGCAATGAACGCCGGAGGCCAACCCAAGCAAGTGATCGAGTTCCAGACGGTGATGTCAATGTATGAAGCTACCTATAAGAATTTCGTCAGAGGGGGCAAATACAAAGAAGCAATCACTCCGCTGACCACCCTTATCAACCTGATTGACACGACAAATATTTACAAGGTGGCGAATGTATCCGAAATGATGGTCAGACAGCTCAATGCCCCTTACTACTACGACTTGGCTTGTTGCTATGCCGTTACCGGACAAAAGACGAAGGTGCGCACCTATCGTCAGCAGGCATTAAAAGCTCTGGAACAGGCGGTAAATCTTGGATATAATGATTACAACAATATGCTCTACGACAAAGACCTCACGTCGCTCCGTAAAGACAAAACGTACAAGTCCCTTTTGGAAAAAGTCAAAGAAAAGACCCCACTCCACGTACTCAGGAAATCGGCTCCATACGCCAAGGATTCCGTGAAACTGGAGAGTACGTTTACCTATCAGCCGAAAGATGACTATCGCCTAAGTGTGATGCGCGAATACTTAAAGCTCGACTCTGTAGCAGGTCAGGGCGACGAATTGTCGAAGATCATCAATCTGCTGCATTTTGTCCACGACGAGATGCCTCACGATGGCAACCACCGTGCCTTTGCCGAGATGGACGCCATTGACCTTTATAACTACGTCAAGACGACTGGTAAGGGGGTGAATTGTCATCAACTGGCTATATCGCTTTGCGAGATGTACCTCGCCATGGGCATCCCTGCCCGTTATGTCACTTGTCTGGCAGCCGACCCCAACGACGGCGAGTGTCATGTTATCAATGCGGTGTGGTCAGGGCAGTTGCAGAAGTGGCTTGGGATTGATCCGACGAATGATGCTTGGGTGATGGACGAGAATGGAATGATGCTCAGCATTGCCGAGGTGCGCGAGCGAATGATCAACGACCAGCCTCTGGTGCTCTGCGATACGGCAAACTGGAACCACCGCGAGAAGCAAACCAAAGAGGGTTATTTGTATGGTTATATGTCGAAGAACCTCTACTACTTTGTCTGCAAGAAATACAGTCGGTTCAACCCAGAGAGCGACTATCGCCCCAATCCCGCAGAGGAGGATATTCGCCTAATTCCTGTAGGCTTCGTCAACAACAATTGGAAGTGCGATACGACCACCGATCCCGATTTCTTCTGGGCAAAGCCAGAATGAGATAGTGAAATTGCAGCATCGTTTTTTTAAATCATCAAAAAGGTGATAATTATGAAGAAGTGGTTAAAGATTACATCGTTGAGCCTGCTGGGATTAATTGTAGCCGCAGGTGTATTTACGTGGATAGTGTATGGTTCCATCATTCAGGGAGCCCTGTCGGCTGAAAAGCTCGACGACGGCATGTACTACATGGAGTACAAGGGCGACGATGGATTCAAAGAGTTGATGGCGCGTGGTGGCAGTAAAGATATCAAGGAATTGGCTGATTATACTGTTGAATTCCTGTCAAAGGGATATTTCAAGACGGTCAAGATTGACTGCCCACTCATGCCAGTAGGCTGTTCTACACTGACCGTCAGGACTCCTGAGGGTGGCGCAATGATGGCTCGCAACTTCGATTATCCATATGGTACAGCCATGATTATTCATGTCACACCCGACGAGGGTTACGAATCCATTACCACCTTCTCCACCGATTTCTACGGCTTCGGCGAAGATTACAAGCCCGAAGGCTTCAAGAACCAATACATGGCGTTGGCTGGACTGTTCATGGCTCTTGACGGCATCAACGAGAAAGGCTTTGCCATAGCCGTGCTCGATGCCGGCGACAAAGTGGTGACCAGTCAGGATACTTCCAAACCCGACCTCACCACCACCTCGGCCACGCAATACCTACTGAAGAATGCAGCCAACATCGACGAGGCACTGGAGTTGCTTCGCAGCATCGACATGAACTCCGACCCTGGTTCGGCCTATCACTATTCGATGGCCGACGCATCGGGCAGAAGCGTTGCTGTGGAATATGTGGACAACAGGATGGTGGTCACGGAGTCGTCCTTCGTTACGAACCACTACCTCTGCGAGGAAAAGTTCCTGGTGGGACTTCATGAGGGTGACCATCGCCACGAGAAACTCATGGAGCAATACGAGCAGGCTGGCGGTGTGATGAACGAGAAAGAACTGACTGATGCCATCGTTTCTGTCACCCAACTTCCAGAAAAAGACGCTATTGTCGGTGGTACCCTTTGGACAATGGTTATGGATCTGGCACACCCTTCCGTCACCTATTACTCACGACGGCATTTCGACAAGCCCTTCCGTTTTGAACTAAAAAGACAAAACGACTTATAATACTATACAATAAGAAATATGGAAAAAACAATGAAATTTTGTCAGAGTTGTGGCATGCCACTGACTGACGATGTTCTCGGCACAAATGCCGACAGTAGCAAGAACGAAGAGTATTGCATGTATTGCTATCGTGATGGGAAATTCTTGCAAGACTGCACAATGGAAGAAATGATTGAACATTGCGCCCAGTTCGTAGGTGCTGTGAACGAAGGGTTGCCTAATCCGATTACAAAAGAGGAGTATATCGGACAGATGAAGATGTACTTCCCACAACTGAAACGTTGGCGCAAGGCACTTACTATCAACGATGATGAGGCAATGAAAGTGAATCCAGCTTTGGCAGGCGTTAAAGAGCTTATCGCTCAGATGGCCGACTTGCTACCCATAGCCTACATCTCATCTGTAGACAACGAGGGATATCCCTACACTAAGGCCATGCTGGCACCTCGCAAGCGTGAGGGCATCACGACGTTCTATTTTACCACAAATACCTTCTCACTGCGCGTGGCTCACTACAAAGCCAATCCCAAGGCCAGTATCTATTTCTGTGATGCAAAAGGTTTCAAGGGCATGATGCTTCGTGGCACAATGGAAGTTTTGACGGATGCCAAGAGTAAGGAAATGATTTGGCGCAAGGGCGATACTCAGTATTATCCTGGCGGCGTGACCGATCCCAACTATTGCGTTTTGAAGTTCACAGCTACCGATGGTCGTTTCTATAGTGACTTTTATCCAAGAAGTTTCGTCATTGAGTAAATGGACGTAGTATTGATTGTTATATTGTTATGAAGAAGTGGTTAAAGATTACATCGTTGAGCCTGCTGGGATTAATTGTAGCCGCAGGTGTATTTACGTGGATAGTGTATGGTTCCATCATTCAGGGAGCCCTGTCGGCTGAAAAGCTCGACGACGGCATGTACTACATGGAGTACAAGGGCGACGATGGATTCAAAGAGTTGATGGCGCGTGGTGGCAGTAAAGATATCAAGGAATTGGCTGATTATACTGTTGAATTCCTGTCAAAGGGATATTTCAAGACGGTCAAGATTGACTGCCCACTCATGCCAGTAGGCTGTTCTACACTGACCGTCAGGACTCCTGAGGGTGGCGCAATGATGGCTCGCAACTTCGATTATCCATATGGTACAGCCATGATTATTCATGTCACACCCGACGAGGGTTACGAATCCATTACCACCTTCTCCACCGATTTCTACGGCTTCGGCGAAGATTACAAGCCCGAAGGCTTCAAGAACCAATACATGGCGTTGGCTGGACTGTTCATGGCTCTTGACGGCATCAACGAGAAAGGCTTTGCCATAGCCGTGCTCGATGCCGGCGACAAAGTGGTGACCAGTCAGGATACTTCCAAACCCGACCTCACCACCACCTCGGCCACGCAATACCTACTGAAGAATGCAGCCAACATCGACGAGGCACTGGAGTTGCTTCGCAGCATCGACATGAACTCCGACCCTGGTTCGGCCTATCACTATTCGATGGCCGACGCATCGGGCAGAAGCGTTGCTGTGGAATATGTGGACAACAGGATGGTGGTCACGGAGTCGTCCTTCGTTACGAACCACTACCTCTGCGAGGAAAAGTTCCTGGTGGGACTTCATGAGGGTGACCATCGCCACGAGAAACTCATGGAGCAATACGAGCAGGCTGGCGGTGTGATGAACGAGAAAGAACTGACTGATGCCATCGTTTCTGTCACCCAACTTCCAGAAAAAGACGCTATTGTCGGTGGTACCCTTTGGACAATGGTTATGGATCTGGCACACCCTTCCGTCACCTATTACTCCCGCAGGCATTTCGACAAGCCATTCCGTTTTGAACTAAAAAGACAAAAAGACATATAAAGATAAAAGGCATGCAGAAAAATATGGGTTATAGAGAAGAGGCCATAGAATGCGTTAAGGATCATGTCCTCCCGTTACATAAGCAAATATATGCCAAGTATGATGGGGATTTCGACAGGATCTACTCGGAAGGGTATAACAGCAAGTCGTATCAGGGTCGGGTTATTGAGCCAGGGAAGGTTTATGAACTGAGTTATTCGGAATGTTCGTGCCCCAAGGTAAAATGTGGACTCAGGAACAATCCGAACCAGTGCGAGTGCTCCAGGCAAAGCATTTTATATATTTTGTCGCAGCTTGAACCTGACAGCCAGTTCGATGTCCGGATTGAGACTACAATTCTAAGAGGAGACGATCGTTGCACTTTCAGAATAGCGAGGCGTTAATAGATTATGAAGAGAGAAATCAACCCTCAAGAAAGTAATCGTGCGGAGGCATACCGTATGTGGATGTCATCGCCCATGCCGATGGTGACATTGGTGAAGACGTTGGATGTTAGCCGTTTGGTAAAGGTCAGCAAAAAGAGCGGCATGAAGTTCACCATGCTGATGTGCTGGTGCATAGGCAAGGCTGCGGGCCGAGTGGAGGTGTTCTATACGCTGCCCATAGACGGAAAGCTATATCGCTATGACAAGCTTGCCGTCAACGTCATTGTAGAGAACAGCAAGGGAGGCATCAGCTCTTGCGACATTTCTTTCTCCGATGACATACAGCAGTTCAATCGCGATTACCTGTCGTTGACAGCGCAGGTAGCTAATGAATGCAAGAGTTCTTTCCTTGACGACCACATGGTTATCGGCACATCTGCCATGATACAGACGGAGCTCGACTGCATCGTCAACCAATACACGGACCAGTTCTGCAATCCGATGGTGATGTGGGGCAAGTATCGGAAGGGGATGTTCAAGACAACGCTGCCAGTATCATTCCAATTCCATCATGTTCAGATGGATGGCGGTCATGCTGCAAAGTTCCTTCTGTATTTTCAGGATGCAATCAATAAGGTATGAACATCCCTAACGTCCTATCAGCATCGCCAATCGTATTGTGTCTACCATTGCTTTTGGTGGATGCAATGACTTTGCCTTTTTGGGTACTTTACCTGATAGCAGGCTTAACTGACATGCTCGATGGCTTTCTGGCCAGGCGATTGGGAGTGGAGAGTAAGTTCGGAGCCAGATTGGATAGTTTGGCAGATTTCGTGTTTGTCTTGGCTGTAGGATATAAGTTGTTTCCGTGGCTGAAACTGCCTGCTGCGCTGTGGATAATGATAGGGGTTATCGCATTGGTAAAAGTCAGCAATGCTATCAGCTCTTATGTGATAAAACATAAGATAGAATTCCTACACACTAAAGCCAACAAATTGACAGGTTTCCTGCTCTTTATCGGCATGATGGCGATTGGACAATCATACTTCATCCCTGTTGCATGGGCAATTGCCTGTATCGCCCTCTTCGCTGCCATACAAGAAGGACATATTATTCGCAGCAAGTAGATGCCATTGACTTCGTCTTTGTCCGTCACCACTCGGCAGAACCCGAATTGATTCGGTTCTGCTCTCGCTGCTCCGTCCATTCGTCACAGAATTGTACCATTCGTCACAAATTGGAGCTAGATCGCAACTTTAACATATTTCTGCATCGTCAAACTGGCAAATTATTCAAAATTGCTAAGTTATGAACAAATTCTGTTTAAAGATGGCGGCCTGTATGGCTGCATTGATGATGAGCCTGACAACTCAGGCCAAGACTCAGGACGTAGGTGGACGAGTAATAGATCAGAATGGTGAGCCACTCGGATTTGTAAGTGTAGCTCTGCTCACGGCAGACTCTACTTATATTCAGGGCGCTACGAGCGATGAGAATGGAGTGTTTATGATTCAGACAACAGATGCGTGCTGCATCTTGCGACTTTCGTTTATCGGCTATCGTACGCAATACATGGATGTAAAAGGTACGAATGTGGGTACCATCCAAATGGAGGAAGACCTGCCATTATTGAACGAAATTATCGTAAAAGGACAAATGCCGAAGACGAAATTGACGGGCAACTCGATGATAACCACCATCCAAGGAACCATCGGGAACAGCCAAGGAGATGCTAGCCAAGGTGCCCGGTATAACCCTGAAGGGCGAAGACCTGGAAGTGCTGGGCAAGGGCACACCTTTATTTTATATTAATGGCCGCAAAATGCACGACAAAGAAGAACTGAAACAGCTACGCTCAGAGGAGATTGCGAGCGTGGAGGTGATTACCAATCCTGGTGCACAGTACGATGCAACGATATCATCAGTCGTAAGAATCAAGACCATCCGCCACGAGGGTGATGGCTTTGGCTTCGACCTGAATACAGGTTTTAATCAGGATCTGAGATTTGGTGAGAGCGACCCTAATGCTCAGTTGAACCTGCGCTACCGCCATAACAACCTCGACCTATTTGGTATGGTGAACTACTGGAAACACGACCGGACGACGCTTTTTCATGACATACAGTCAAATTATCTGCCGACCGACCGTGGAATCAAAAGCATTATCCAGGAATCTCATTCGAGAAATCATTTTAAGAACAATGGGATTGATTATAACCTGGGTTTCAATTGGCAGATAGCCGAAAACCACTCTGTAGGTGCCAGAATCCAACGCAACGACCGCTTCAACGCCACCACAGATCTGATGGTGGAGACAGACGTAGAGCATCAGCCTCACCCCCTGCCCCCCTCTCCGAAAGGCGAGGGGGAAGCCTACGGCAAGGAACATAGTTCATCAACGCAGGACGAACATCGCCACACCTACTACAACTGGGAGGGCAACGCCTATTATAATGGGCAGGTGGATAAACTCGGTATTGACTTGAATGTGGATTTCCTGACGGACAAGACTGTTGTGAATAATCATATCAACGAGCTCGTCAACCATACAGACCACCATGCTATGGAGCAGGACAACAGCACATTTACTCGTCTGTGGGCCTCGAAACTCGTGCTGACCTACCCCGTCTGGAAAGGACAACTGGAGGCAGGAACGGAGTTCTCGTTTGTTACGCGCAACAACAATTCCCGTATCACAAACTATCCCTTGCCAGCTTCTGACTCGAAGGTGAAGGAAAACAATATTGCAGCCTTCGTTGCTTATAGCCTTAATCTGGAGAAACTGGGAAACTTCAGTGCAGGCTTACGCTATGAGCATGTTGGATTCGACTATACTGACCATCTCAACGCCGATAATAATATGACGCGCTATCAGGACGAGTTCTTCCCCAGTCTGTCGTGGGCCAGACAGTTCGGACCAGTGCAGACTTCGATAGCCTACAGTTTCAAGACCATCCGTCCCGACTATAACAGCTTGAGCGACCGCATTACCTATATCAACTCTTACACGCTGTTACAGGGCGATCCCACGCTGAAGAATGCCACAATGCAGGAGGTGAGTCTCAATGCCCGCTACAAATGGCTGAACCTCTTTGCAGCATACGAGCGTCGTGATAACACTTCGACTCAACTGCCATACACATACAGCAATGAGGGCATAATTATGATAAAACGTGTGAATCTGACAGACCCCGTTCGCAATCTGGCCGTCTTTCTCTCTGCCAATCCTAATTTTCAATTCTCAATTTTCAATTCTCAATTAGATTATAGCCCTAACTGGACTGTTGGCGGACAGAAGTTCTGGAATACAATGGAATTTGATCATCCACGCTCTGCGACAGGTAAAGTCAAGGAGAGCTATACCAAGCCGATCTTCTTTATCGACCTGAACAATGCTTTTCGTCTGCCACACCGTTGGCAACTGGAGGCCAATATGAACATCATGTCCAAGGGTGATGTCATCAACTTCCGCATGCAATCAGCCTCATATAATCTTGGTTTCGTGGTTCAGAAGTGTTGGCTGAAGAATGATGCCCTCTGTCTGCGCGCCAGCATCAGCGATGTGCTACAGCGTAGCAGCCAGACCATACACATGGACTGTGGCGGTTATCAGAACACGGAGGACGCTGTGCGCAGCAACCATCGTCTGAACATCTCGCTGCGCTACACTTTCAACGCCTCGAAGAGCAAATATAAGGGCACTGGTGCCGGACAGGCTGAACGTCAGAGAATGTAGAAATACACCATTCATCACATAATGGTGCAGAATATCCCAGAAATTAGGAGGATTAGATAACATGTCATACCTTTGCGGTCAAAAATATAAAATTAGAAAATATGAAAAGAATTAATGTAAGATTGGCAGCTCTAATAGCTGCAATGATGATGACAATGATGAGTTTCGCTAAGACACAAGACTTTGGCGGACGGGTATTGGATGAGAAGGGTGAACCGATGCCTTTTGTGAATGTCGTACTGCTGTCGCTGCCCGATTCTGCTTTTGTACAGGGTGCGATGACTGACGATATGGGTGTGTTTAAGATTGTGACAGATATAAGCGATGGTCTGTTTAAGGTGACCAGCGTGGGTTACCAGACCTTATATATAAAAGCTGGTCAGAACTTGACCATCCAGATGAAGGAAGACACCCAGTTGCTGAAGGAAGTGGTAGTAAAAGGCCAGTTGCCAAAGACACATGCCAAAGGTGATGCCATGCGTACCACTGTGGCTGGAACCATCTTGGAGAAAGCCGGAACCGTAAGCGACGCCTTAGGAAAGATACCGTCGCTTGAGGCTGAGCGCGATGGAGCCGTCAAGGTGCTGGGGCGTGGCGATGCCGAGGTTTACATCAATGGCCGAAAGGTACAGGACATGAAGGAGCTCTCGCGTCTGCGTTCTGACCAGATTCTGCATGTCGATGTGGTACAAAATCCTGGTGCCCGCTATGCAGCCTCGACGAAGGCCGTCGTCCGTATCACGCTGAAGAAGGCACAGGGCGAGGGTTTCTCGTTCCAGGACAATCTGGGTGGCATTTACCAGTACGGCCACACACTGACGAACAATCTGGATGTGAACTACCGTACAGGCGGTCTCGACATTACCGCCTCGCTGTGGGCAGGGCGCTACGGTCATGCGAAATCGTTACAGGAGCACGAGCTGACTTATTATGTCGGTCCGGATTACATCAAAAGCAACAACTCGCAGGAATCGAAGAGTATCTGGAAGGGGTATTCACCGCAATTGCAGCTGAACTATATGGTAGACGAGAACCACAGCTTCGGCGCCTTTTATAAATACGACCGACACCCCAGCAGCGACTTCAACAGCACATTCTATACTGTCAACTACGAGAATGGTAGGTATACCGAGCAATCGGAAAGTCGCATCTGGCAGGATGAGAGTTTCAGCAAGCACATCTTCAATGCCTATTATAATGGTAAGGTGGGACAACTGGGTATAGACTTCAACATCGACGGCCTTTTCGATGACACGAAGACTCCTGGTAGCACCACGGAAATCACCAATCCAGCACCGGATCTGACGACCGAGGGTGTTTCCTACGGGACAGTCCGCGCCATCACCAGCAACACCATCAGCAGCAACAACTTCTGGGCCACGAAACTTATCCTCTCCTACCCTGTATGGAAAGGAAATCTCTCTCTGGGTGGCGAATATAGCTATAACCATCGCACTGACGCCTACTCATTCACAGCAACAGATTATGTGCCTGTGAAGACCACCGACACAGAGATCAATGAGAAATCATCAGCCGCCTTCGTGGAGTATGGTCGCTCCTTTGGAAAGGTGTTCGCCCAGGTAGGTCTGCGCTATGAACACCTGACAAACGACTACTTCAATTTTGGTAAAAAGGAGGATGAGGTCTGCCGCGACTATGGCGACTGGTTCCCTACGGCAGTCATCTCTGCCCCTATAGGCAAGGCACAACTCTCGCTCTCTTACCGTCGTGACATCGAACGTCCTAACTATGCTAATCTGACTAGCTCTACGGTTTATGTCAACCGCTATACTTACCAGAGCGGTAATCCTTATCTGTTGCCGACCTATACCCATAGTCTGGTGCTCAATGCTGCCTACAAATGGGCGAACCTGACGCTGAACTATGGCCGTGTGAAGAATGCCCTCACGATATCGACAGAGCCTTTCCCAGGTTCAGAAGATCCTCTTGTCAGCCTTGTGCGTCCCATCAACAGCTGGGAGGATTACAACCAGTTCAACATCCAGTTGTCTGCACGACCCGTCATCGGCTGCTGGCATCCAATGTGGAGCGTCATCACCCAGATACAGGACTTCAAGTCGCCTACGGCTAATGGCTCTACCATCACGTTGAACCATCCTTGGTTTTTTCTTGGTTGGCAGAACGACATCGAGTTGCCTCAAGGTTTCCGCCTCAATGTCTCTGCCCAGTGGAATTCGAAGGGCGATTACAACAACTTCCGCATGACCAGCACTCGCCTTTTCACCAACGTAGGCCTGCAGCGTGATCTCAACTTAAAGCGTATGGGTACACTCACCTTCGACCTCCGTTGCAGCGATATCTTCCACACCAACAAGACCGATGCCATCGTCTATGGCTATCGAGAGTTGACAACGCACAATCCTGCCCGTCGCACCTTTGTGCTCGACATTACCTGGAAGTTCAACGAGGCTCGCTCTAAGTATCGTGGCTCTGGTGCCGGAGAGAAGCAGAAGGCACGTATGTAACCTTCAAGGAGCAGACATACCCTTTCACCCGAGTGGGGAAGCTAATCGAGGCTTTCCCGCCCGCTTTTCGCCTAAATATTAAAAAAAGATGGGGCGAGTCGGTCAATAATTCCAAAAAGTTTCGTATCTTTGCACGCATATAACAAACAAAACGACAGCGATATGGGCAAACTGATGTTACTTCTCTACTTCATCCTCTCCGTGTTCCCCGCCGACGCGACAGAGAACCGGCGGAACATTCACGTGGTGCGCCGAGGCAGCAAGAAGTCGCATCGCGGCGACACCGTGGCCAAGATATGGATTGAGGAGAACGGGCAGAAGAAGATAGACATCGCGTGGTCTGAGCTCTCGGCCGACGAGGAGGCTCTCATCATGAAAGCCATCGATGACCACTGGGACGAGCTGAACCGACTCATTGACGACGTATTTGCCGGCAAGAAGATACAGATTAAACGCATTAAATAATAGGAGGACAAAGATATGTGCAAATACAAAGACACCACTTTGGGCATCAAGAAGCTCGACTTCAACGTGAAGCGCGGCGCGATGGCGGCTTACCTGACCGACGGTCGCGAGGTTATCGTACCCGTCTCGATGTTTCCCGACATCAAGCGCCTCAGCCGCAAGCAGCGCGAGGACTGGATGATTATGGACGACCAGTACTTCTCGTTCGAGGCCCTCAGCCGCATCTATTCCGTCAAGGACTTGCTGAGACTTTAGCTAATGAGCGGACAGACCGGCTTCGTCCCCGAGAATTATAGGTGAATATGGAGCAGATGTTGTTCATACTGATAGCCGTTGCAGTAGTCGCAGGTTTGTTCTTCCTCGCCAAGTTACTGCCCAGCCAGGCCGAGTATCGCGGAAAGCGTGGTGAGCAACGGATTTTCGGCGCACCCGGATTTTTCCGTGGCACACCTCTCCGCCCATCCATAGCCACACATAGAACAGGGAAGACCACTGCACTTATCCAAAGATTTTGCATACTCTGTAGAAGAAGAAAGTCAGACTTGAC
>Ga0247609_10002661_pt1 | contig 18733 bp, 12 predicted proteins | sample 172DNAGHGlowgp2_FD_193487 | JGI IMG/M metagenome (GOLD analysis project Ga0247609, IMG submission 193487) | Sheep rumen microbial communities from Palmerston North, Manawatu-Wanganui, New Zealand - 1728 DNA GHGlow gp2 | ecosystem: Host-associated > Mammals > Digestive system > Stomach > Rumen ...
TAGGATCATTTTCAGAAGTTACATGATTAGCTCATTGTCATATGATTTTTCAATTTTTTACAATTACAGCTCAGAAAGGTCCGCCTTTTCCAGCTCTCATATTTTCCAAGGAAAGCTCAACAGCTTTTTGCATAAAATCTTCGTGGTTCATTATAATATTATTATAAATAAAATTATTTCATCCTTTCTATAATTCTTAATTTCGCACTTCTAGCAGCTTTATTAACCTCAACTTCTTTATAATTGGGTTGAATTACTTTTTTATTTACTAAGTGAAAATTTCAACTTTCTTCCATCTCTTTGAATGCGATTTTTGTCATTCTGTCTTCGATGCTATGATATGTCATAATTGCACATCTTCCTCAGATATTTAAGCAGTTTCAGAAATCTTTCAGAAAAGTTTCAAGCTGATCCAGTTCATGGTTTGTCTGAATTCTGATTGCTTGAAAAATTACAGCAATTCTCTTATCTCAAAATCATAATTCATGTAAAGTTCATGTTAAATCGCTGGTAGTTTCTATCGGACTTTTCTTTCTTTTTTCAATAATTCATTTAACTACATATTCAGCATTTCTCGGAGTAAAATCTCCGTATTTTACTAGCATCTCTTCCAGTTCTTCTTTGCTTCATTTATTGATTAAATGTGAGGCAGGTTCTCACTTGGTTCTATCAAATCTCATGTCCAATGGAGCATCAGATTTTATACTGAAACCTCTGCTTCCATCTTTGAAATGTTCCAAATTCACTCACAAATCCAACAGCATAAAATCAAAAAGTCATTCTTTTTCGCTGATTTCTTTGATATTTGCATAAGAGGAATGGTAAAAGCTGATTTGATTTTGTCGTTTTGCTACAAATTCTTTTCATTTTTGCATAACTTCTTCGTCTACATCGCAAGCCACGATTTTAAGGTTTTTGCAGTATTCTGGATTATCTTCGTTTAAGTGTGAGAAAAAGTATTCCACATGTCCACCATGTCAAAATGTTCCATCAAATGAAAGTTTGAGTGGATGTGGGAGATTTTCATATGTTTCTTTTGCGAGTACTGGATGATGTCTAAGCATTATTTGGATTTTCTAGTAAATCTAAAACTGATTATAATTATTTTCTATGGTGTTTCATCTATAATTTCATCAAAAATCTGATTTTTCTTTTCCTTACTTTGTCATTCTGAACGCAGTGAAGAATCTTGCGCACTTCACCTAAGATCCTTCGCTTTTACTCAGGATAACGATTTTTTATAAATCTTCCAATAAGCAAAAACTCACAATCAAACGAATAAAACTACCAAAATATATTTCTTCCAAATAGCATCACTCTGCAGAAATATAGCATATTTTGCTCAAATCTCAGATAATCCATAAATTATATCCATAAGTAATTTTTCTGGTCGAATTCGAACATTTCGTTGGACAATTAATGATAAAACCAAGCTAATAAATCCGTAAATTGTAACGATAGGAATGATTGGAACTATGATTACGTTCAAAAGTATTCCGATCAAATTTACTCAATTCATAAAAAATATCAAAATTGGAGCAGTTCATAGACTGGCTCATATTGTAGGAACCAGATATTCTTTCCAGAATTTACAATCAAAAAAGTTTGATTTTTCTTTTTTGTTTCACTTCTTTTTCTCTTTTCTTTTTTCAACCAAGTTTTGAGAGAATTTCTGAAATAATACAATTCATGTAATAGCTCAGAAACTTAGTATAAATCCGATATCATATCATAGACTAAATGGATTGAAAATCAGAATTGTCATGAATGCGTACATCATTGATCTTCGGATTGAAATTTCTCTTCCTCGAAATAGTGCGATTAAAGTTAAGCTTCACATTACGGCGGCTCTGAAAACACTCGCATCACTTCCGCATATTAACGCATAGAAAATTATTCAGACAATCAAGAAACCATTTCTGACATAGAATGGTAGAAATGATAAAAGAAATGAAAGCAGAATCAAAACCATTGCGATATTACCTCCACTTACAGCGATAATATGAACGAGTCAGCTATCTACAAATGTATCATAATTATCACTTGGAATCATAGATTTATCTCCAATAAATAGTCCAAGCAGTAGTCATGAATATTTATTTTCTCCAAAAATTGAGATTACTGTATTTTGCATCCGAGCACGAATTCTGTCTATTTTCCCAAGTGGTTCGAAGTGTGGATATTTTCATTCCATGGTGGATTTACTACAGTCTAAGATTCAATCTTTGTCTTCACAGTTAGCCTTGATGCTGACTTTTTCGTACATCGAACCATCTACTCATTTCATGAATAACCGTTTATCGTAGTTGAATTCATAGTTCCAAAATTCGTTGGAAAAGATTGTATTTCCAATTGAAGAAAAAATATTGGAAAAATCTAAATCTTTTTCCGTAGCAGATAAATATAAAATATCTCATATGTGATAATCCTTTTCGCTACTTAATAAGTAAGTTTTTCAATCCTGAGTTTCCACATAATATTTATGATATTTTTGTGTATCTGATATACGTACAAAGTCATTAAAAATATTTCGTTCAGGAGTAGTATATTCAATGTTCTTTATTCATATAAATTGTTTGGAATAGTCAGAATCTTTCAGATTTAAATGAGTGAAAATTACTCAAATCGCGAGAATGTTTCAGAGTAATCATATTAGTAGATATTTGACAAAATGTCTAACGTTCCGTTTTTTATAAATACAAAAAATAATTGCACATAAAACAATAAATGGAATGACAATTATTTCAGAATCTAATAAATTTAGAAATAGCGTGAAAACTCGAATACTACTAGCAAATGCAAGAAAAAACATAGATTAATTTTTATCAAGATCTGAAAGATTAACCTGAATTTTATGACTATTATGAAGTTTAACAAATTCTTTTTCAAAGAATTTTAATATATATAGGAAGTGAAGCCTGGCTCAAATTCCTCATTCAGCGAAGTAAAAAAGTCTCAAAATTCCAGCTATATTCGCTTGTGTTCGGTCAAAATATTCGCAGTTTGGTAAAATTTCCTGAATATCCTCAAAAAATTTTTCATCTTCGGATTTATTACATGCAATATATATCGGTTGCATATTTTTGTGAGAATCTGCAAATTTTCTAATCAATTTGAAACTTTTTTCCTTATTACAAAGTGGAGAAAAATTTATTAAATAATAAGGATCTCTCTTAGATTTAATTTTTTCTTCAGTGAAAATTGACTTAGCTTCCTCAAGTAAACTTAGAGTTAAATCTCAATCATATTCAGCTTTTTCTTCCCAGCTTTGTCCATCTTGTTCCAGAATTTTTTTGGCTAATTCAAAAGAACTTTGATCACGGAGAATGATAATATTAGAATTCTTTACTAGAAAGTTTTGTAAAAATAATGTTCACAATTTCTCATTTGTTCATAGTCCACCAACTATTGCAGTTAATCATTGCTTAATACTTCGTCCATATTGAAAAAAAAGATTCCATCAGCGATAAAGAAAACTCCTACTTTCATCTACTACTTCTCATCATCATAAAATTATGAAATCATAAAAATTTCTTTTCATTCATAAACAGATTTGTATTTTTTCTTTCCAATTAGGTCTAGGCAAGAAATTTAATTTTTTAATAATTCATGGAATCAAAAAATCTCTATGTTTCAATATCCACTCTTCTAACCGTTTTTCATCTCAGCACTCTATACTGATTTTATTCGGGATGAAACGTTCATCTGCCCAGTTTAATAGAGAAAAAATAATGAGTTCATCTCACAAATTCTTGTATCCATAATATCATTTAATGAGTAAATGCATTATTCTTCCTAAAGTAAATATTTTTTACATATAGTGTTTTTGTTTATAAGTGCAAGAATTTATAGTTTTGATATAATTCTTTCAGCTAATTTTTCAGGATCAAAAGCTGATTGTTCTTCTTGATATTCATTTAAAATTGTAGTCAGTTTTTCATATTTTGGGCAGATTATGTTAAGCTCAATATCTGTTAGTAGATATTTCTTTAATCCATTTTCTACCCACTTTTTAAGTTCTTCACTATTACTATGGTCAATTACTATAAATAATTTTTTACTATTTCTAATATTTTCTATCATTTCATCGTTCCAATCTGAATTTAATTTTTGTAAAACAAAAATGCTTATTTGTTTATTATGATTTTGTATAATTTCTCATGTCTGAATTGCTGTCGCAAAAAGACTTCCTGTTGCAAGGATTACACCATCATTCCCCGCAAATCCATAAGTTTTAAGTGAAATTGAATCCAGATTCTCGAGCATCGATGCATCGATTATTCACAATTCATCTACATTAAAAATTGCATCAGGCATTTCTTTATGGAGTAGGCGAATGTATTGTCTCTCATTTTTCTTAAAAATATTTCGCATATTCTCCAAATCTATCGGCTCGAAACTATGAAAGTTTAATTTGGAAATATACTCATCTAAATCATTCGTTTCAGGAGAGATTTTCTTTTCATAACTTCATAATCATGCGTGAATATTAATTATTGTTGCATAATTTTTTTTATTGAGTAATTCAAAAAAAGGCTCTAAAAATCTGAGATTTAGTTCGTTTAGGATTATTAGAGGATGCTTAGATACTGAAATGGCATCTTTCCAAGCATCAATTAATGAAACATTTTCAGGTTTGTTCTCTGGATTTATTGTTAAAATCGGGCAGTCTCAATAATTTATATCACTTACGATGAGGTCAAAATTTACATCACGGTCAGCTATTTCATCACGTAAATTTTGGATAAATATATTTGATTTTATATATTCTGTCAGAAATAAGGATGGCATTATTATACTTTAACAATTAAAAAATTATTCCATCATAGAGTATCAAATCAAGAATGCAGCAATTTCTCCGAAAATTTTTCAAGATGTTCAAACTCACCATTGACTAGTTCTTGGACGAGATAACCAAATTAGAACTATATATTCTGGTTCATCAATTGACACAATTCATGCAAACGTAGCCTGAGTCCATCATACTCATCTCTGATATTTTCATTTATAGGCGATTTGTGATGTTCATGATTTTGCTCCTAAACGGTATCATTCAACCCTTGCGTTTTTATATTGATCGTTTGTAGCTGCAACACTGAATAAAGCTGTTCTCATTTCATCACTTACTTCGGGTCTAATTACTTGTCTTAAAGAGTGAGCTACTTTTTCTTGAATCGTAACATTATCACTATTTGCAGATTTTTCTTTGATTTGTGAAATTATGGTTGGTTTTATATATTTTCATCAGTTTACTAATGTTGAATATGCAGCAGCAAGTTGTATCTGAGTTACTGTTACTCACTGTCAGAATGAATTGTTGAAAAATCAAGCCATTGATATAGATCCTGCTTTAGGAAGAGATCAGTTTTTTTCCTCAGCTAGCTCAATTCAAGTTTTTTCTCAAAATCAAAACTTATTCAAATAATTATAATATATTTCTTTACCTAAAGCTTCAACTATTCTAATCATTCATACATTACATGAATTTACTAATGCCTCTTGAAAACTATGATATCCCATACAAGCTCATTGATCAGCATCCTTAATTGTATAAATATCGATTTTTACACTTCAATCATCTTGATAATAATCATCAAGTCTAATTTCATCGCTATCCAGTCAAATTGCCATAGTAAAAGCTTTAAAGATGCTTCATGGTTCAAATGCTATTGATACATTTTTATCAACAAAAACAGATGCTCAATAAATATTTTTTGATATATACTTTTTAAGGGTCGTATCCGTTCTTTCAGCAGATTTTGCTTTTACGTACTTTCATCATGAATATAGATATATAGGTACTTCATTATATGTTTCATCGTCAACTAGATAAGAATACTCTGGACTTAAAGGTATCATAGTATATGCATCGTTATAGTTGTTTGGATTATATGTGGGTAATGAAACAGATGCTTTTATCTGTCACTTCTTTGGGTCAAAAACCATTACAGCAAGAGAATCGGCATTGAAAGCTTCAATATATTTTTTTGCAATAGCTTCAACTTCTTTTTGAATTCAAATGTCTATAGTCAAAATTACATCGTCTCAATCTTTTGTGTTTACTACTTCAAAGTCACTTCATCACATATTTCGACTTGAACGTCATGTAATTTCTCAATCAATTCCTTCCAATATGTTATTAAAATATTTTTCTATTCCATAGAAAGCTTCTCAACCCTTGTCCACATATCATAATACATTAGACATAAATTCTCCATATGGATAATATCTAGTTGCATTAGGCTCTAAAATTATTCAGTGAACAATTGAATATTTGTTGTAAGGACTACCATCTAGAGAATATTTTTCATTAGCATATTTTACTTTTAATTCTTTTATGTCCTGAGCTATTATTGGATTAGCAGAAGAGAAAAGTTTAATATACTTATAATCTTGTTCTTTGAATAAAGAATCAAGTGTTACATTACTTATTTGTTCTCACCATTTATTCATAAATTTTTGGAATAGAAATTTATCTTTATAACTATTAGATTTATCAGGGATGACATATAAATAAAAATTTGCTTCAAGTGATATGAAATTGAATTTTTGATTTTCCAAATCTTTCAAAAAATCTTCATTTGTAAAATATCATACATAATTTTTTTCTTTTTTTCATATTTTAATCTTTTCGTTCAATCTATTTATGATTATATTCATAGCTTCTTGCTTTGAAAAATCATCAATTATTCTTTGCTTTCTCTCATAAAATTCATCATAGTTAAAAGTAGAATATTCCTGTGAAATTATTGGGGTTGCATTTCCTTCTGCATCATACTCTTTCCCGTAGTAGAAAATTTCAGGTTCTTTCGGCAACAGTTCAACATTGGCAAATGATTCAATATTTTTAATACATTCCTCCTTATTTCATTCTATATTGTCCATTCCATGAATTATACAAAGATGCTTATATACAATGGGTGAGAGCAATGATATAAAACGGTCTTTCATTAAGACTCAACCAGTACTATATCAAATTTCTCTAGGATCTAATGCAATATCATAAAGATTGATATTTTCTGTAAGTTTTACTGGCTGTCACGTTTTATCCAATGCATAAATATCTCATCTCTCTGCTTTTATTGAGGCTAGGGACGTTGATTGTTTTAATAGCTCTATATTATAGTTTTCGTGCTGAATTATTTGCAAATAAAAAAGTCTGATTATAATTATCAGAAACATGACTCAAAACAGAGAAATCAATTGTATTTCTTTGGAAAATTTTAAATTTCAAACGAATGGAATTTTTTGAAGATAAAAAGAAAACCGTTCTCATAGAGTGTGTTCTTTTTTAAATGATTTTTGAAAATTACTATACTTATACATATATGAGATTAATCAATTTTTTAGTAAAACTTATCAACATCTAAACATTATAAAATTCTCAGTTATTTTCAATAAAAAGTTAAAAAACTTGATGCCAAAAAATGTACCAAAAAATTTGACAAAAAGATGGTTCGTGAATATAATACTACTATGGAAACATTTTATTTTTGAGTAGTGCTATATGACATTCAGACCAAGCGATGATGTACTAGAACAAATGACCGATAGTCAGAATCCGCAAGCGTGAATATCTCAATACAATACATATAATAATGGTTATGATGGTTATAACGGTGCTTGAGGTCAATACTGACAGCAAAATTTTCAGCAAACTCAAAATTTTTGAAATGAAATACAATGAAATTATACGGGAATGTGAAACTGAGAATCAAATCCAGAGGCCGTATTGAAAGCTTTAAATATCCCGATAGAAGAAGTAAAGGCTCCGGATTTATCTGATCTTCTACAAAACAGTCCCAAAAGAGATGTTGAAGAACCAGTATTATATAATACTCAAACAGCACCAAATAATATCCAAACAACATCAAGCAATACTCAAACAATTCTAAATAATACTCAAATTATACCAAATAGTATCCAAACAACTCCAAGTAATGCTCAAGCCGTATCAAATAATATTCAATCTACTCCAGAAAGCGGTATTAATTCAAATAACAATTCAACACTAAATGTAGAGGCTCAAAATATCAGTAATAATCAGACTCAAGAGATCTCACAGGATAATCTGGATTTAATAAATCTTGGAATTTCGGATGTAGAGAGAACATCTATGGTAAAAATGATTGAATGATCTATTAGTAGTAATTTGGATTTTCTAGTTGATGAACAGTGGGCCAATGCAGTTGCAAAATATAAAAAGATATATCGTATTTTATTCAAATGGTGATGCTTAGCCATAGCATCGATAACATGACTATGTATATGAGCATACACTCAAATTGGTATAACACAGGTAGAAAATATTAATATTATAAAAGCATCTTCTATACACAATAAAGTAAAATGGAACGACAATACACCAGATATAGTTTTAGGAAGTTTAGCTGATAGCTGAGTTGACTTAAATGTTATTATCCCTTATGGAACAGTATATTTGCCAAACAATTCAACATCATTTCAATCTAAAAGCAATTTAATAAAATATAAATGAATAGTTTTGCCACAGTTGATATCTATTGATTATGATTCCTGAGATATTATTTCTTTAAAAGATTTTTCTGATAATAATGTAACTCGTAAAGATATAGAAAACTTAGTTCAGAAATTAGTAACAGGTAAATATAGTAATAGAAATCTGAATAGTGCTAATAATAAATGGGAACCTAATAAATTTAATAATATCTGATTGATAGAATGATTCAGTTTATGATGTATAAATAAGTATAAATTCTCAGATTTATTATGTGATAAATTTATAAATTCTTTTTATGAATTTGGTAAATACTATGAATTATCTGATCCTCAATACTCAGCAGAAATCCTGACTTTGACTAAAAATTTAATTGAAAAGTGAAAAGATATAGAACCAATATGTAAGATGATTAATGAATATGTACTGAAAGTTGGTATAGTAGCGGATGAGTTTGAAACAGTAATGCAGTTTTGTAATGAGGATGAATATAAATTTTATAAGAATCTAGTTGATTTTATTGAGCTTGAAAATTCACTTTTACAACCTGAGCTTTCAGATAAAGTATTTGATAACGCAGATTTAAATGCCTATAAACTTTTATCAGCTCAGCAGACAGTATATAAAATAGTATGATGAACTACATTGAATGAAAATTTTTTAAAGAGTTATCTAAATTATGTGCAGGCATTACTCAATAAAGACAATAAAACTAGTAATAATAGATACATAGCTCCAATATACAAAGATATGTTATATGTTTTTAATACTGATTATGTGTACCAAAAAGTACTCCAAAACTGAAAATCAGATATTAAAGTACAGTTGGATCAGATTAATAACGGTAATATTGCATTAAAATATTCATGATTAATATCACAGTTAAGAACGCCAGATATCGTAGATTCTGCTACAGATTTATCCGGTGTAGAACTAAAGGAAGTAACTATAGAGGAAATATTTTCTCAGTATTATTCTATGAAAGATCGTTTAAGAATAAGAAGTGTAGATAAAATTTCAGATAATGAACTACTCGTAAAGACGGAATTGTTTACAAATAAGATACTTTCCGTTACGGATGATGAAACGTTAAAATTAACTGTTTCTTTGCGTAGAAATGCTAATGTATTATACGTTAGTGATATAAAGGTAACAGATCAACCAAAGTTATCAGAAATCCTAAATATACAAGCATCAAAAGGAAATACTTCATTTAATGCTATGCTTGGAATCATAGATGAACAAATTGGAATGTGGTATAATGCCGGAATAGAGGAAGATGATGAACAACCTACATTCTGTGAAATTCTCCAAGAAAGGGAAGATATTAGTATTTATGAATGTGATGATTCAGTTATAACACTTTATAAGTGAGATGTAGAATATAATTTTGAATTAAATAATTGAGTATTAAATTGATATCAAATAAGTGATGATAACTTAGATAAATTAGTTCACGATAGATTGGATGGAGTCATGTTTATGAGGGAAAATACTCCAACTATTATTACATCAATAATAGATTTTACGGTGGAGACAAAAGATGATTCTTTAGAAAAGAAATTGGAGATTATTGACCAATTCCGTATCCATTTTAAATTAGTTCCAAATGTTAGTAATATAGAATGAGAAACTGATAAATTCTTGGTAGATTTTACTCTATGAACATTTAATCTACAGGCTCGTTATGATATGAATACGCATTTACTAACTAATATATCATATGTTGACTGTGATAAGATACTTGAAATTAGATCTCTAGAAATACCGATAACTACAGAAAACGAATCACAACTGATAGAAATATCTAATAATCCGCAGGCATTTTTTACACAAATAAATCCAGCAGCCTACAAAAAATATCAGAAAATGTGCGATGATGAAAAAGAAAAGAATAAATAAACTTATGAAATTAATATGTCTAATATAGAGATTGCTAAATCCTGAGCTAGAAAATACGGGCTAGTTGCAATAGTAATTCATAATGCATCTTTTCAAATCTCATAAAACTTATTTCTCAATAAATTTACAGATTCCTGACTTATCCTGTTTTTATTAATTCAATCCAAACAAAAATCTAAATCAATATCCAAAATAAAAATTTGATTTTTGTTTATCTTTAGATTTTTTAGGGCAGTATTTGAACGTATTTGAATTTGACTAGAAATTATTCAACTTTCAATAGCAGGAGGAATAAAATTTCCTACATTACATTTTTCATTTCAAAATAAAAAAACTTTTTCTAGTTCATTTGTATTCCAATTTAATCCCAAATGATTTCCGTTTGATCGACAGTCTGAATGTTGGTCAATGTGAAGTAGTTCAACATTTTTAAAATCTTTACTATATATAATATTATATCGGAATGTTATAGCATGGTTATGATTATCAAAAATGAAAATAGGGGGGAGCTTGGACCTTTTTATCTGTAAATAATTTTTTAATCCATGAAAATATTCAATTTCTCAAATATCATTTTTTTCAGCAAAGGAAAAATGTTTATAATCTATTTCAGGGCTTTTATATTCATCTATAGTTTTTAAAGGAGGAACTCGTAAGGGATTTGTACAATCAGAAATTTTAGAGTTTGCACTCTCTTTACTTAAATAAAAACCGCTATAAAGTTGTTCTATAGTTTTCATGCCTTATTCCTATTTATTTTCAGTGAAAAATCAAATTTAAAAAGCCCCGTATCGCTACAGGGCTTCACTTTTAGTCAGAATTTTTGTTTTCTGATTATGTTAAGTTTTTGTTAGCTTAGTTTATGCATTTTTCAATTCATTGATAGCTTTAACAAATTCATCAACAGGATAAGCTCCAGAAACCAATCTATAGTTTCCAGTTTCTCTGTCGATAATTACGTTTCCAGGAGTTCCATTAACTCCGAACAATTGAGATCCTTGATTCATCATATCGTTAACAGCTTGAACATATCTTCCTTCGTCTACACAGGTTTTTAAACCAGCTTCATCTACACCAAGTCCAGCAGCTATGCTAATTAGATTATCCATATCTACAGGATAAGCATCAAAAGCTTTTTCAAAAGTTTCATGGTAAACTTCTGGTTTTAATTCAGCTACACATTCCATTGCAGCAGCTAAATTTAAAGCATCTTCTCCATGAATAATGAAAGGCTTAGAAATAGAATTTACTTCTCCAGGGAATTGTTCGATTACAGCATTAATTGTCCCTTCTTGAGAATGTCTTTGACAGTAAGGACAGTGTAATTCTGTATATTCTACGATTGTGAATCTAGCATTTTCGTCTCATCTAATTGGACTAGAAGCTAACATGTTCTCTACTACAGATTTGATATCATCTCCTCCTGATGTTATACTAGGAGTATCATCAGCTTCATCAGTTGCTGTAGCAGTTCCATCTCCTAAACCAAAGTAAGATTCAGTCTGAGCTGTTTGTTCAGTAGCGTATTGTACATAAGCTTCAGATTGATATACCTCATTCATTCTGTTAAAATTCTCTTCTCATCCAGCAGAGAGAATATTGAGAGTGTAAGCTTTTTCTGCAGTATGAAATGCTTTACAAGAATAAAAACAAGCCATAACAGCAGCAATTAAGCATAAAATGCTTAAAATAGTTCATAAAGTCTTACCACAGCAACAGCACTTTTCACTACATTGGCAAGATTCTACTTTTTCTTCTTTTTTTACCATAATATATAATAATAAGAAATAAAAATGGTTGTATATCAAAGATTTGATATCTAATTAATAATTGAAGAGTTGATACAATTCATTAACGGTATTATATGTTTTTAGAGATAAGAAAAAAGTTATCAAAATAACTATTCCAAGCACTATCAAACATATAGATTTTAAAATTCCGTACATATTAATATTTTGATTAATTCTAGCAATGTTCAGTTTATCCGACTGGATAACAACTTTTGGATTCGTTGTCTTTGTAAAAACAGAAACATCAGTAGTATCAGTATTACGAGATACTTTTTTCTCTACTTCAACTTCAGAAACAGTCCCATTTAATGAGTTCTTACCCGAAGCTTTAACCCTAGGATTCTTTTGAAGTTTAGAAACTGTTTTTGCTGTTACCATTTAGATTTCTATGTCTAAATATACCTAATCAAAACATTCTAAATAACTAGGAATTTTCTACTGTAAAACAAGTAAAAATAGCCTTCTAAAATCAAAAACATTTGACAGATATTATATAACTTATTCAAATAATTTGACAAAAATAAAAATCAGAATGTAATTTATATCTGTATAAATAATTAATTATATGTATAAAATTGCAAGATAGACCTAAAAATTAATTTTTATTATTCCAGAAATTGACGTATCTGACTGGTAAAAACATCTTTACTTGCAATGAATGTTTAATTTTTTACACTACTAAAGTTAATTTTTTATTTTTTATAATATTAAATGGATAAAAAAGCGGATTTTTTTCAGAAGAAATTCTCTAATACTAGATCTTTTACTAGACAGAAAAAAACTTCTCGCATATGGATTTGGGTAATTATTCTTTTGATTGCCATAATATGATGACTAGTTTGTTGGAAAATCTTTTGGGCTCCAGCAAATCTGAATGGATATGAACAAGAAAATAATCATAATATTGATTTTTCTCTATGAGAGGAGGTATATTTAGAGTGAGAGATTAAAAGTGATGGGGATATAATTACACATACACATACAATTAATGATATTAATTATTGAATTATTGGAATAAAATCAGATTCTATCAATCTTTCAGATTATGCATGATTTGTTCAGCTTACTGGAATAGTGGAAAAATTTTATCAGTGAGATCCAATTGTAAAAGTTCGTCAATTATCTGGAACTATGTCAAAAGTAGAAGATGAAACAAATATTGTACTGGACTGAAACGCTTGAGTTTATTTTAAGTGAGCATGAATTCAGTTTCTCCCAAATTTCTTTGATGAATATGTTCTATTAAATGAGGGAGAAAATGGTGAAATACGTATTCAAAACATAGAAACAGGAAAAGAATTTACACTGAACTATTTTCGTTGTAATCCTTCAGATCCTAATAGAAACTGTAAATGATTAAGTGATACTTTTGCAAGTAATAATGCTCAGACTTTTGTAACATCAGAATGAGATGTTTTTTACAAACAAAGTGAAGTTCAATCATGGTTTGTAGCCAATTGAGATCGATGGGGAATATTTATTGATGAAGTTCCTGATGATGTTGTATTTGAACTTAAGGATTTGATAAAATTTGCAAATGAAAAAAATATGAATGAATGGATTAAGTCTCGTGCAATGAAAATTTGTCAGTGAGAATGAGAGAAACTTCAAAAAATTAATAATTCAGAAATTAATTTGAAGCAGGAATGATTAATTGTAACTGTATCTGGAGATTGAATTGAAAAACAAATGACTTGCCAAATTTTGGTTGATTTTAGTTTACCAACTAAATGAGAATTGCAGTCATTAACTATTTGAGATGATATAGTAATTTCAGAGGATCCCGAAGTAAAAGAGGAAGAAACAAGAACTGACGAAGTAAATCAAGAAGAAAAAAAAGAGGAAGGACAAATTTCGGCTACAGCCCTAGATATTAATGTACCTCAATTCCCTATAAAAGAAGAATGATTAGAGTATAAGTCTACTAGATGAGGTTATATTCTGAAATTTCCTTCATCGAATATTTCATATTCAGTAAGTTCAGTAAAAGAGAATTTTGGTAGAAATGACGTAAAGTGCTCTTATGTTATTAACGTGATTAAGTATTCAGAGAAAGAAAACTTAGAAATCTCTCCAGCTATTAGAGTTTATGAGTGTGATTGAAGTGTTGAGAAGTCTTGGGCTCAATGAATAATTGTATATCCTAGATTAGATAAGAAATTTATAGTTCAAATGAACGATTGAGCATGGAATGACTTCTCAATGAATTTGAAATTTGAGGAGTTGGTTGAAGAGCAAAATTAAAATACAATGTACATTCTTTTTGAAGTAGATTTGCACTAGTTTGTAAATCTACTTTTTTTGAATTTTTATAAAAATTTGACAAAGTTATAGCAAATGAGTACAATTAATTAGTATTACTTTAAATCATTATACTATAATATTAAATGGATAAATCTGAAATAATAAAAAAAGTTGCATCATCTTTTCATGATAAACGGAGAGAAAATAGATTATATAAACCTATGATAGAAAAATCAGAAGATGATGAGTGGACAAAGAAACATTGAACAGATTTAGTAGATATCGCGAATACAAAATTTGAAAATTTGCCGAGTAATTGGAAATATGAAAATTTTGAAGCGGCAAAGGTTGCTGTAGATTTAGTGTATGAAAGAGTCGTTAATTGATTAGAAATTACTCCAGAAATGATAGAAGAAATGTCTAAAACTGTGCATGATAAGTGGCTAGAAAGAAATTGAATAGAGTGATCCTTTGAAAATCAAAGAGTTGATTATGAGGATCTTTCTGAAGAAGAAAAAGCTAAAGACAGAGTGCAAATTGAAATAGCTATTCAAATAATCTCTGAAGATTTATAAAAAATCCCTCAAATGAGGGATTTTCTTAGTATGTAAATAATTATTTTAATCTTTTAACTGCGATTTTACCATCGGCTCAGATTGATGAAATTACACATTTTAATTTTTCTCCAACTTTGAAGTGATGAGTAATTCATTCTGGGAATTTTTCTCACATATTAGATACATGACAAAGTCATAATTTACCTTTAGGTAATTTTACGAAAACTCCGTATTCTTCTACTCTAGTGATTTCAGCTTCGAATTCTTGTCAAACTTCTAAGTCTGTAGCGATTTCAAGGATAAGAGCTTTAGCTTTATCAATCATGGCTTGTTCTGGGTGAGTTAAGAAACATGTTCCATCATCTTCGAAATCTATCTTGATATTATCGCATTGTGCAATGATGTCATTGATAACGTCTCCTCATTTTCCGATAACTTCTTTAATTTTTTCAGGATCGATTTTGAATACGTGAATCTTTGGAGCGTATTTACCAACGTGGTCTCTAGGAGCAGGAATGGTTTCAAGCATTACATCCATAATTTCATTATATCCTTCAAATGCTTGGTCTATAGTTTCGAAAACGATTGATAGAGGAATTCACTTTAATTTAGTATCAAGCTGGATTGCATTTACTCAATCTCTAGTTCCAGCAACTTTGAAATCCATATCTCCGATAAAATCTTCTGTTCACATGAGGTCAGTCAATACCATATGGTCAGTAATATTTCCTGCTTCATCGTGGTCAGTGAATAATCACATAGCTACTCCAGCAACTGGTTTCTTAATTGGTACTCATGCATCCATTAATGATAGACAAGAACCACAAACCGATCCCATTGAAGTTGAACCTCCAGATCCTAAACATTCAGAAACAACTCTGATTGTATAAGGGAAATCTTCTTTTGAAGGAATCATATTTTCCAATGCTTTTTCTGCCAATCTTCCATGTCAGATTTCTCTTCTTCCTGTCCCACGAATTCATTTAGCTTCTCCAGTTGAGAATGGTGGAAAATTATAGTGATGAATATATCTCTGAATATCTCAGTCGTGTTCCATATCGTCCAAGATTAGATATTCCATAGGTCCTCCAAGAGTAACAGTTGAAAGAACTTGAGTATCTCATCTCCAGAATAATCCTGTTCCGTGAGTACGATCAAATAATCCAACTTCACAGTATAATGGACGAATATCTTTCTGAAGTCTATCATCTACTCTCTTGTGTTGAGAAAGCGTTCTTCCACGGATGTGATATTTTGTTACATTGAAGAAAGCCATCTTAATTTTTGATTCTGTATGTTCTTCATCATTTTCATCTTCAATCTGCTCTTTGAAATGTTCTACACACTCTTTTTCATATTGAGCGAATTGTTCATTGAAAGGAACTTTTGTATTTCACATCATTCATTCTAATTTTTCTCCTCCCAAGAAATTTCTAACTTCTTCTTCTAATTCATGAGAAGGTTTATTGAACATTACTTCTTTCTCAGTAACGTTTAATTCTTTCAAGAATTCTAACTGGAAATCACAAGATCTATTAATTTCTTCCTGTCAGATTTCGAAAGCTTTTTTCAAAATATCTAAAGGAATTTCTTTAGATTCATCTTCAATCATGTTGATTGAATCTCTTTTTCAAGCTACCAATAAATTTAATTCAGCTTTTTCTAATTCTTCACGAGTTGGATTTACGATGAAATTACCATCAAGATAAGCAATCTGAGCGACTCCAACTGGTCCATCAAATGGAAGTCCAGCAGCCATGATTGAAATAGATGCACCAATAATTGAAATTACTCCAAGTGGATATCTAGGATCCATTGCCATAGGAGTAGAAGTCATAACTACATCATTAATCATTCCTTTTGGAAACATTGGTCTGATGGCACGATCAGTTAATCTAGCATTCAAAATAGCTTGATCAGAAGCTTTTCATTCTCTTCTTCTGTAGGCAGCTCATCAGATTCTTCCAGCTGCAGAAAAAGATTCTCTCATTTCAACCATCAAAGGTAAGAAATCTGTAGTAGGAACTGGATTTTTATTCATCACTGTTGTGAATAATACAGCCCAATCTTCGAATTTAACTGTAATTCCAGAGTCTGCTTGCATAGCAAGTTTACCTTGTTCGAAGGTTAATTTTTTACCTGCTCGGTCAAATGATTTGCGGTTCTCATGAACCTCTCTTTTAAATGTTGGCATAAGCAAAAAATAAAAAGTAAAAGTCTGAAATTCATTTCTGGAAACTGATTATAGAAAAGAATTCTTATAAAATTTTTTTTATTCAGAACTCCTTTTTGTAATCACCTTCCTATGAAATGATTTCCAGTGAAAATATATTTTTTTACCTAATAAATGCAAACTTAAAACAATAAAATAATATTATATCACAAAAAATTAATAAGACAAATTAAATATTAAAATAAAGTATGCTTTTTTTTGCAATTTTTTGCGTTTTGAACTATAATTGACTATGTACTTTATGTTATAAAATTATCTATGAAAAAAGTATTTATCCAATTCTGACAGTGGATTTTAAAACATAAAAAAAGACTAATTTACGGAAGTCTAGCTTTCTTTATCGGTCAGATTTGTTTTTTTAATTTATGATGAATAGGTATCCAGAATGAAGTTTTTGCGGATTCAAAAAAAGAATCTGCAGATCAAAAGGGAGAATTTGAAAAACTTGTTACTGAAAAAGTAAATCTTATGGATTTTTTCAAAAAAACGGTATATGTATTCCTGTATCCTATCATGTTTTTGGCCGGTAAATTGGTAGATAATTCCCTTGTATATTGAACAATGTTTAATTTTGATACCGTATTGTGGAATTTGTGGAATGTGATGAGAAATTTAGCCAATTTTGGATTAGGATTTATATTTATATATTATATATTTAAATATTTAATAACTCAAGATAAAAAGAAAGATCCCAAACGACTCATTAAGAGATCATTGATAGCATGAATATTGATTCAAGCAAGTTGGTTTCTTATGGCAGCTCTTATCGATTTATCTACAATAATGATTTATTGAATATGAGGACTCCCTGTATCAATTTTATCGTCAACGGAAGATTTGAATAAGAAATATAATGGTTATGTGATGAAGAATATAATTTCTGTAGATGCAAATGATATATCTAATATGAATTTTTATCTGACAAATATCCTAACATGAGCTGGAACGCAAATATATATATCAGAATGTGATACTTTTTCTATAAAAGATAATGGGGGAAAGAAAGGGAGTCAGGAATACATTTTAGCCCCGAAAATGATATACTATCAAAATCTATCATGAAATTTTATAAATACAGAAGATTTGTATTGTGATTACTATGGTAGTGTATATAAATTTAAGAGTCTATTCCCAGATCTAAATAAGAGGCCATGCGATAAGAATAGCTGTTCAGCACTTCAATCTGAATATGATAAAGATAAAAACGATGTAAAATCATTTTTTATTAATAATACAGATTTAATCGAATATTCTGTAAATGCTTGAGAAATACTAGAGCCATACAAGAAAGTTGGGACTCCTCTTGATTATGGATGGGATGAGGATAATATGGATATAGGTCCAAAAAACACCATACAAACAGATGTATTAATGAAAAGTCAGGATACAAAGACATATGTTTGAGCATTTACGTCACTTTATGCTTCTCTATTAGAGGACTGAAGATGAATGCTACCGGCTACAAACTCAAGTCATTATATACAGTTCCTATCATATTGATTGACACTTTGACATGCATTAGCTTTAGCAA
>Ga0247609_10002662_pt1 | contig 18731 bp, 19 predicted proteins | sample 172DNAGHGlowgp2_FD_193487 | JGI IMG/M metagenome (GOLD analysis project Ga0247609, IMG submission 193487) | Sheep rumen microbial communities from Palmerston North, Manawatu-Wanganui, New Zealand - 1728 DNA GHGlow gp2 | ecosystem: Host-associated > Mammals > Digestive system > Stomach > Rumen ...
GGCAGCGCCCTGACTCAGCGTATACTCCTCCAGCCCAGGACCGAAATAAAACTCGCTGAGGGCTTTACCGTACCCGTACAGGGTATTCTGCCCTTCTCTCAGAAATATATCGCCGAAATAACAAGGACTGCCTTAAACAAGGTTCTGCCCACGGCAATGAGTGCATCCGTCTTTGTGATGGAAAAGATTCATGTGCGTGAGCAGTTTAAAAAGGGCCTCCTCTGGTTCCTCTACGACTATCTGGGCAGATACTCGTTAAACAGCGTAACTGCGTTCTTCACACGAAAATCCAGGTCGTCCGGCAGGGGCGACTACCGCGATTTTCTTCGAAAGAACATTGAGAAATACCTCGCGGAAAAGACTGACCGCGATGAACTCATAAAGAACCTGACCGGTGAGATTGTAAAAATACTCGGCCTGATCACTGAGGGCACCATGGCATCCATCATTTTCAATGAGAAGTTTGCCGAGGCGGCCTCCGGCACGATTGCCGCGGCGGTTGACCGCTTCCTCGCGGATGACGCGGCAAACCGCCTGACCGAGTACATAATAAAGATGGCATCCTCAATAGAAAATCTGACAATTCCGGGATTTCTCACTGACGTACTCGGTATAGGCCGCGTCGAGATGGCAAACTTCATAGATATAGGCTACGACGCCGTGTTCGGACCGGACATGGTCAATGCCGTAAAGACGATGAAGGCAGGAGATTCCGCATACAACCTCATAATGGATGTGGATTACAAAAATGCCATGAACCACGTCTCTGACAGTGATCTTCTCAGGATTAATGCCACGAGCGCTGTGCTCGCCATGAGCATCTATTCCTTCTCCAAGAGAACTGTCCGCAGATTCTACAAAAATCGTGACAGGCTCGCGGGTATCAGAAGGGGAGTCAGTTCCCTCTTCTCCGACAAAGAATTTCTGGGAGAAGATGAAGAATGAGGATGAGAAAAAAGAAGTACCTCGATGAGCGCATTGACGCCTGTGAGGGACTTCTTCTGACACTTGTATCCGAGGACAGGAACTTCGAGACCGCAAAGGAGAAGAAGAACTACCTCGATTTTGAAGAACTTTTCGGCAATGCAAATCCCGTATATATGGAGATAGGCTGCGGAAAAGGACAGTTTGTATGCGAACTCGCGAAACTGCATCCCGAATATAATTACCTCGCCGTTGAAAAGGTCGGAAACGTCATCGTATCCGCTGCGGAGCGGGCGAAAAACGAGGGACTCCAAAATGTCCGCTTCTTAAAATGCGGGGCGGAGTACCTGCAGTGCTTCATACCGGAAAAGAGCATAGAGGGACTTTATCTGAATTTCTCCTGCCCCTATCCGAAAAAGGCATATACATCTCACCGTCTCACAAATGAGAGGTTTCTGAATATATACAAGGATATCCTGAAAGACGGTGCGGAAATCCATCAGAAGACTGATAACATGCACTTTTTTGAGTACTCGATTGAAGAGTTCACGAAGTGCGGCTTCGCGCTGAAAAATATCTCCCTCGACCTGCACTCAAGCGACTTTGAGGGCAATATCGTGACGGAGTATGAGAGTAAATTTGTCGCCGAGGGCCTGCCAATCTACAGGCTCGAAGCTTATATAAAGGAGGAGTAAATATGACACCGCAGGGCAATGTAGACCCCGCTGCTTTCCTTGATCAGTACACGAGTATCCTGGTGCCCGGAATAATTCTCGGCCTGGCACTTTTAGGTCTTATCTTCATGCAGATTTTCTTTACGCTTCGGACGGACAGCCTTCTTGTCTGGCTGGCTCCGCTGTTTCTCGGCGTCGCCGGCGGCTTTTCCTGCCTCGCGACAATGTCCTACTACTCTTCTTTTGAAAAGATCGCGGAGAACAATATGGCATATCTTACGGTTGAGCAGCAGGCGGCGTGCCCGAATTTCGGAGCATATTCCGTAACTTTCCTCGCCATGGCCGTATTTTTCTTCCTGAGCCTTTTCGTATCTCTGATAATAGCCATGATAAAGGCCATCAGGAGAAGGAACCAGTATTGATAAAACAACGCAGAATAAACGAAAAACGCCGATGGTGGGGAGCCATCGGCGTTCTTCGTTAAAATAGGAGAAAATGAAATGAAAAAGTGAGTGAAGGGGTGACTGGTCCCTTACTGCACTTACACTATAACCCGGTTTCCTTAAAACAACCTTAAACAATAGTTACAAAATTCGAAAGAAAACGGGGACCATTTTAATATAATTAATATATTGAATACAATAATTGGATTATTGTATACTTTTTTCATACTTTAACAGGCTAAATCGCCATATGGGAAAGGAAGAAGAAAAAGTGGAGCAATTCGGCAATATTGTAACCAAGATTGATGACTTTGTCTGGGGCTGGCCCCTTATCATTCTCATCATTGCAGTCGGTGCTTTCCTTACTGCAAGATCAGGCGGAGTACAGTTCCTGCATCTCGGCAGGGCGCTTAAGTACATGGTACAGAACGAAGAGGACGGCGAAGGTGAAGTAACCTCGTTCCAGGCTCTCTGCACCGCTCTCTCCGCAACAGTAGGTACAGGTAATATCGTAGGTGTTGCCACGGCTATCTGCATAGGCGGTCCCGGTGCTCTCTTCTGGATGCTTTTCGCAGCCGTACTCGGCATGGCCACAAAGTACTCGGAGGGTCTCCTTGCCGTCCTTTACAGAGAGGACAAAGGTAACGGTCATTACCTCGGCGGTCCGTTCCTCTACATCGAAAAAGGTATGGGCGAGAAGTGGAAATGGCTCGGCAAGCTCTTCGCACTCTTCGGAGCACTTGCAGGTCTCCTCGGTATCGGTACCATGACTCAGATGAACGGTATCGTTTCCGCTTTCTCAAATGTTATCGATTCTCCCGTTGTATTCAATAAATTCGGCGCAAACACGACAATCGTCGCTGTTATCGTAGCGGTTATCTTCACAGCTCTCGTCGCTCTCGTTGTTGTCGGCGGCATCAAGAGAATCTCAGCCGTTGCCGAAAGAATCGTACCTTTCATGTGCGTTCTTTATTTCGTACTTGCACTTGTCTGCGTACTTCTTAACATAAAGGCTCTCCCGATGGCTATAGGTCTCATCTTCAAGGGCGCCTTCACGGCTCAGGCAGCAGTCGGCGGTTTCGCAGGCGCAGCCATCAAACTTGCCATGCAGAAAGGTATCGGCCGCGGTATATTCTCAAACGAGGCAGGTCTCGGTTCAGCTCCCATCGCAGCAGCCGCTGCAAAGACAAAGGAGCCTGTACGTCAGGGTCTCGTTACAATGACAGGTACTTTCCTCGATACAATCGTTATCTGTACTCTTACAGGTCTTTCAATCATCCTCACGGGCGCTTATGCCAACACTGATGAGCTTCGCGGCGCAGCCGTCACACAGCTCGCATGGGCAGAGACATTCCCGTGGCCGGCAGACGTCTCCAAGTTCCTTGTTGCCATCTGTCTGGCACTCTTTGCTTTCACAACCATCCTCGGCTGGGACTACTACTCAGAGCGCTGCGTAGAGTACCTCACAAATTCCAAGAAGGCAGTTCTTGTCTTCAGAGTACTCTTTGTTCTCTTCACATTCGCAGGTCCCTTCCTTGCACTCGATGTCGTATGGAACATCGCTGACATATTCAACGGCCTCATGGCAGTTCCGAACCTTATCGCTCTCGTAGCCCTCGGCGGTGTAATCTCCAAGGAGACGAAGGCCTACTTCGCAAAGCAGAAGGAAGCTGACGTCACAAAGAAATAAGAAGAACTTGTGATAAAGCAACCGCGGTTTTCCGCGGTTGCTTGTTTTATTTTCTCTTTAATGGTAAAATAAATAAGTTAAGAATTGTTTTGGAGGCGAACAGTATCAATACGTTTTCCGGAATAATACACGAGCATACAGCTTACAAAAGTCAGATTTTCAAGATGGCCAGAAACGACCTCGTGAAAACCTACAGCGGTTCAGCCCTCGGCTGGGCCTGGGCGGTCATTCGCCCCGTGGTGACCATCCTCATCTACTGGTTCGCCATGAGCGTGGGTTTCAAGAAGAACGGTCTCGTCTACGGCCATCCTTATTTTTTATGGCTCATCACGGGTCTCGTGCCCTGGTTTTACATGAGTGACATGCTGACACAGGGTACCGACTGTATGAGAAAGTACCGCTATCTCATCACGAAGATGCGTTATCCCGTCTCAACCATACCGACCTTTGTCAGCATCTCAAAGATGATGGTCTCCATGGTGCTCCTCTTCGTAGTAGCAGTCATCTACTGGATTATGGGCTTTGCTCCCACCATCTACTATCTGCAGATCTTCATCTATATTCTTTTCTCATTCATGTTCTTCACGTCCTGGGCGCTTTTCGCGGGCCCCATATCGGCCATATCACAGGACTTTTCAAACCTCATCCGCTCCTTCGTATTCGCAGTTCTCTGGTGCTCCGGCATCTTCTGGGATGCGACTGAAGTCGGCGGCACCCTGGGCCTTATCCTGAAAGCAAATCCCGTCACTTACATCGTCACGGGTTTCCGCGCCTCATTCATGGGCCAGTACTGGTTCTGGGAGCGCCCCCGTGCTCTCGGTGTCTTCATGGCCGAGCTTCTGCTCATGTTCCTTCTGGGTCTCTGGAGCTACAGAAAACTCCGCAAAGAGATTCCGGATGTGCTTTAAGGAGGTGCCAAATTGTCTGAACCCATAATCGAGTTTAAGAACGTCTCCAAAAAGTACAAGCTGTACAGCGGCAACAGACAGAAACTCGCCGCCATATTCTCAAAGCGCGTCAAGGTGAAGACCAAGGAGGCCATAAAGGGCATCTCTTTCACCATTGACCGCGGCGAGTCGGTTGCCCTGCTCGGAAAAAACGGCGCAGGTAAGTCAACCATACTTAAGATGATAACCGAGGTCTGTTTTCCGACCGAGGGTGAGATAATTGTAAACGGCCGTGTCTCGGCTCTCCTCGAGCTGACAGCCGGCTTCGACCCGGAACTCACCGGCCGTGAAAATATCTACCTGCGCGGTACGACAATGGGCCTTGGCAAAGAGGAGATTAAATCTCTCGAGCCGGACATCATCGAATTCGCCGACATCGGCGAATATCTCGACCAGCCCGTCCGTGCCTACTCGAGCGGCATGAAGTCCCGCCTCGGTTTCGCGATAAACGCGAACATAAAACCCGAAATCCTCATCGTCGATGAGGCCCTGTCCGTCGGTGACGCGACCTTCAGAAAGAAATGTCTCGACAAGGTCAACAAACTCATCGCGGACGACAATGTAACCCTTTTACTTGTAACCCACAGCACCACCATGGCGCAGCAGTTCTGCAAGCGCGGCATGGTACTTGACGGCGGCAAGATAGTATTCGACGGAGCAACAGCCGACGCCATAGTAAAATATGATGAAATAATGAAAAAAGCTGCAGAAAAGAAAAAGAAGGAGGCTGTTCTCAAATGAAAACAACTTTGGTAATCATGGCGGCAGGAATAGGAAGCAGGTTCGGTCAGGGTATAAAACAGATGGAGCCCTTAGGCCCGAGCGGTGAAATAATCATCGACTATTCTATCCACGACGCCATTGAAGCCGGCTTTGACAAAATCGTATTCATAATCCGCCACGACCTTGAAAAGGATTTCAGAGAGGTCATAGGCGACAGAATAGCAAAGAAAATCGAAGTTGAATACGCCTTCCAGGAGAAGGAAAACATCCCCGACTGGTTCGACCTCGGCGAGCGCACAAAGCCCTGGGGCACAGGCCAGGCTATACTCGCCACAAAGGGCATAGTAAAAGAGCCCTTTGCCGTAATCAATGCTGACGACTACTACGGCAAAGAGGGCTTTAAAGTAGTTCATGACTGGCTCGTCTCCGGTGCTTCCGAGACAACCGACAAGCGCCACATGTGTATGGCGGGCTTTGAGCTCACAAACACACTCTCCGAAAACGGCGGTGTCACAAGAGGCGTCTGTAAGGCAAACAGTGACGGCTATCTGACCGAGATCATCGAAACCGAGAACATCGAAAAGATAGACGGCAAGGCCGCAGTCAGGGCAGAGGACGGAACACCGAACTTCTATCCCGACGGCACACTTGTTTCAATGAACATGTGGGGCATTAACCCCGACTTCATTGAAGAGGTTCTCGAGCCCGGCTTCGAGGAGTTCTTAAAGAACATCCCCGAAGGCAACATCAAGAAGGAATACCTCCTTCCCATGGTTATCGGCGAACTCGTTGAGAAGGGCGAGGCAGACGTAAAGATCCTTCCCACACCCGACAAGTGGTTCGGCGTAACCTACCAGGAAGACAAGTACTACGTAAAAGACGCCTTCAAGGACCTCGTCGCCAAAGGCATCTACCCCGAAAACATAAAAGACTGATAAATAACAAAAGCACCCTCAGCAGAGGGTGCTTTTTGTTGCTTATTTTAAATTGTCTTCTGCCCATTTTGTGACAAGTGCGCGGGAGTCCTTGGCCTCTGCGCCGTGGACGGCGAGACCGGGGCCGACGGACGCGCCTTTACAGAACTTCTTGAGCGACTTTGCGGAGTCGGCAAGACCGGAACCCTCATGTGTCATGACGGGGAAGACCGTCTTGCCGGAAAAGTCGAGGCGCTCAAGCTGGGTGAAGACGGGAGTCGGGAAGGTGCCCCACCAGCAGGGTCCCGCGACTACGACCTTGTCGTATGCGCTGATGTCATCGAGGTACTCAACAAGTTCCGGCCTGGCATCGGACTTGAGCTCTTTCTTTGCCTCATCAATACATGTCATATACGAGGCGGAATACTCCTTTACCGTCTTTACTTCAAACAAATCCGCACCTACGGCATCCCTTATGAACTCTGCGACAATCTCGGTGTTGCCTTTCTCTATGGAAACAATGTTTCCGTTTACATAGTTTTCACCTGTTCTGGAGTAGTAGATTACGAGTGTTTTCATATTGTAAACCTTTCACTAACTGTGTTTTTTTGTTATTATGATTTTATCATATAAAAGGAAGGTTTTGTAATGCTTTTTGAAAAACAGGAGAAGAAGGTAGAGTACATAGAACTCATCTATGACCTCATCTTCGTATATATTGTCGGCAGGAACAACAGCCTGCTGCACGATATCGAGAACGGCTTTGTTGCTCCGCTCTCTTTCCTTACGTATCTGCTTGCGACCCTGGCCGTAATACAGATCTGGAACTTCTCCACATTCTTCATCAACATGTTCGGGCGCAACGGTGCGCGCGAGCATATATTCATCTTCATAAACATGTACCTTCTCTACTATATGGGACAGGGCACGCGCGAGGACTGGTTCTCTTTCCAGATGCAGTATCACATTACCTGGGCCCTCATACTGGTCAATATCGCTGTACAGTATATTCTTGAACTGAACAACCACAAGGCGGATGTATGGAACCGCGACCTCATAAAACGGATGATTTTCACTCTGTTTGCCGAAGCGGCGCTGGTCTTTGCCGCCTCCTTCGTCAGCCCGAACTTAAGCGCAGTCCTCTCTGCCGCCGGTATTGCCTGCGGCATTGCGCTCACTGCGTTCAGCCGCAATAAAAGTCCCGGCGGACAGACGGACTTCGCCCATCTGGCGGAGCGGGCGATGCTCTATGTCGTCTTCACCTTCGGTGAAATGATCATCGCCGTCTCCTCATACTTCGTCGGCGACGGCAGTTTCGATATGACCGTAGTATATTTCTCACTCATGGCCTTTCTCATAGTTGTCGGCCTGTTCCTCATCTACGGCTTTTTCTACGACAGGCTGCTTGACACGGAGGGCGACTTTGACGGCATGCTCTACATGGCCGTGCACATCTTTATCGTGCTCGCTTTAAACAATATTACCGCAGCACTGGAGTTCATGCGTGAACCGGAAGTGGCTCTGATGCCCAAGATCATTTTCCTTGTCGCGTCCGTAATTGCCTTCTTCGTCTTCCTCTGCTCGCTTGGAATCTACACGAAGAACCGCTGCGCACTGACAAAGAAATTCATCGCTTCACTTTCAGGCGCAGCCCTCCTCTTTGTCATCCTCATGCTGCTCCTTAAAGAGAACATGTTCTTGAACATTCTCATAACAGTCCTCTTCATCTTCTCGGTATTCCTCATAACCTTCCTGACATACCGGAAAGTGAAACGAAATGCATAACAAAAAGCACCCTCAGCCGAGGGTGCTTTTTTACAACTGGTTATTGAAAAGGACCTAGGCCGGTGTGTCAAACCCGACATCTCTTTTTTACCTAAAAGGCGTATAGAAACACATTCTCTACCTCTAGGCCCAAATCAATTCTAACATAATCATTCCGGATTAAGCAAGATATCACTATTTTTATTGAACGCAGCAAAATAATATTTTCAGATGTCATTATTTTTTGTAATATTTCTGCTCTGTTTTTGCATATATATTGTAAGTAATGTCACGTTGAAAAAGAGATACAAACGATAGTATAATTTACAGAAAGGATGCATATAGCTATGTTGAATATTTCCCGTTAAACAAATCTGGGGGTAGCACAATGTTAGCACAGTTTTTAGAAAGATTTGATAATGAAGAGGACAAGAAAAGTTTTACTTTGATATATGAAAAGTATGAGAATTATTTAATCAAAGTTTCAAAGACTTATCTTTATGACAGTTCTCAGACGCTTGACTGTATGCAGGAAACGTTTTTGCAGTTGATTAAAACATACGAGAAGTTTTCTGCATTATCTGAAAAGGAACAAAAATCTTATCTGATAACTATTTGCAGACGTTGTGCATATAGAATTAATAATAAAGACTCTTCCTCACCCAAAAAGCCCTTTGAAGAAATAACACAAAAAGAAGAAGCGGATCTTGCATATTTTGATAATTATCCATTTGAGAAAGAAGAAATAGTTTCGGCAATAAAATCGTTGGATTTTAAATACAGTCTGCCTATTTTACTTAAATATGCTGAAGGCTACAGTGTAAAGGAAATATCCGAAATTTTAGGTATTTCGGAAAACCTTGTCTTACAAAGGCTGTTCAGAGGAAGAAAGATGATAATAGAGAGTATTTCATCCTCGGAGGGAAATGATTATGATTAATAACAATCCCGTTTTTGTAACCGCCTGTATTGAGGCCAATAATCAGCTTATAAGCGAACTAATAGAAGAGATAGACTCTCAACCTATAGAGACCTTAAAAGGGAAAGAGAAAAAAAGAATGTATTCCTTTCTCAGAAATATCAACAGGCCTCCGAAGGTTGTTGTTCATCACAACTTTTCAAAGTTATTAAAAATTGCCTTAGTTGCCATATTTATCCTTTCTTTACTCGTATTGACAGTTGTTGCTCATTATTCTAGAAATTATATTTACAGTCAGCATCATACCTACGGAGATGTTGTGTTTAGTGATGATGAAACTGTTGCTGAGGATTATTTTTATGCTTCATATATTTGCCATCTTGATAGTTACAAGTTGATAAAAGACAAAAGGGATAAATTAAGTCAGGATATTGAATATGAAGATGAAAACGGAAACCGTATTTGGATAACAACAATGAAAAACGGATCAACTATGGGGTTTGACACTGAAAAAAATGAAATTGAAAACCTTAAAGTTTCCGGAAAGGATGCAATTGGTGTTACAAATTCAGATTGCATTATTCTTGTTTGGTCTTCCGGAAAGTATACCACGGCGATTGGTGCCGATGTGACAGAAACCACCAACATAGCAATAAGCGATTTGATAAAAATTGCGGAAACCAGAAAAAAAGTTAAATAATTGCGTAATATTTTCACCTTTTTTTTGCACTAATACCATAAAAGGTATTTTTGTGAAAAGGAGGTGATTTTTAATGCGCTTTTTAAAATCTGTCGCAGCCTTTGCTTTGATTGCTTTGTTGTTGTTTTCACTGGGAGTAATTGCTTATGCTGATGATAACAACCCTGAGGAACTGACAAGGTTGAATTATATAACCTCTTACTCTTCGTTAATAACCCATGGAACTTTTTCTTCTACAATGAAAGCTGAAGCAAAAGGAAATACCCAGGTTACGAAGATAAAAATAAAGATGGAACTACAGAAAGAAAACAGCGGCACATATTCAACCGTTGCCTCATGGGAAGAAACTTTCTATTCAAACAATGCTGAAAAGACAGTCAGTAAAGCAACTTCTCCTTTTGCAACCTATAGGTTGAAGACAACAATAACTGCTTACGCAGGCAGTAATACGGAAACCATTTATCTTTATGCTTACTAAACGGCCATTTAGTATAAGAAATAAGGAAATAAATGAAAAGGAGGTGAGAAGAATGAAGAGAACTATTCTAAAGCCGATAGTTTCTGCTGCCTTGATTTTTGTTTTGGTGGTTGCCTTATCACTTAGTGCATATGCTGCAGTTATGTTTTATACGAGTGTTGATTTGGCAGCAAATCAGACCAATGCTGTTTCAAGTACTTTTAGTGCGAAAGAATGCTACATAAGTAGTACTACGCATAACAATTCGGTTTCCAAACAGGATATGAGAGTGCAATTTCACTATAAATCCGGATTATCGTGGGTATATGATGTAAGGATATTCCTTGTACCGGGCGCTTCTGCAAGCACTACATACTCAAGCTACTTCTTGAATAATCATACTTGGCGCTTGGGATTAAGTCCAAGGGTTGAAAGTGATAAAGGTGTGTCAGGTAGCGGTAGAGCATATTACAGTTAGAATAAAGATGCCGGGAGAGGGCGACTCTGCCCTCTCCCCTTGGTGGTTAAATATATGAAAAATTATAGTTTTGCCTTTAAATTGTTTTTTTCAAATACAGTAAATATAGTGATTGTAATTGTTGCTTTTTTACTTTCAAATATGCTTTCTGTTTTTTGCATAATTACACCCGGAACAACAACACTTGTAATGCTTATATCATCGCTGCTGGTTGCTCCGGTTTATTATGCTTTGTTTTTATTTCTGGCATATGAGTTTTACAGCCAGATTGTAAAAGTGAATATGAGTGAAATACTGACTGAAAAAGCAACATTTAAATTACGCTCATCATTCTTTTTTGTTTTAATGACAATAGATGCGCTGTTCTTTTTTCAGTTGTTTATTTATGATTTTGTTTTTTACCTTAAAGAAGGCATTAATCATCCCGTGTATTTGTTAAGACTGTTTTTAACTTTGCTTCTTTATAATGTTTTACCGGTTGTACTGGCAATTCTTACAGCAATGCTGATATCTGCTCAGAAAAGAATAATCGGATATCCTTTTTTGCTGATTGTTGCACTTGTGCCGACGATGGTTTTTGAGAGGCTGGCAAGAGTGCTGAATGTCTATGATGAATATGAATTCTTTAAGATTTTTCCTTATTTGAAATATACGCCCAATCACAGCTTTGGAGTCCCTCTTCTACCATATTGTTGGGCAAAAGTCTGTTTTTTCATATTTCTGGTAATCGGAATAATACTTTTGAGGGAAGTTAAGGGCAAGGCAAAACTTCCTGTTGTTCTTGTGAGTTTTACGCTTGCCTTGGTTTGTGTGTTTATATATATTCAACCGGTTTCAAAGGTTGATATGCATGAATCATATCAATTGTCCGAAATGAAGTATTATTACAAGTTAAACAAAGAGGAGCATGCGCCGAATTTTAAAATTGAAAAGTACGATATGAACTTTACCGTCAGAAATCAATTGAGCGGTGATGTCAAAGTGTATTTAGACGGGAAGGCTGCATCTTCATATGATTTTACTCTTTATCATGGATATAAAGTGAAAGATGTTCTGGATGAAAACGGTGACAGTGTTAAGTTTGAACAAAACGGGGATTTCATTACGGTCACACCAAAAGATTCATCCTGCAATATGTTTGAGTTTATTTATGCCGGAAGCAATATGACATTTTACAGTAACTTCCAGGGAATTTATCTGTCCGGCGGGTTTGCATATTATCCGAAGGCAGGACATGTAAAAATTTATGATTATGTAAACCAGAATTACATAGCGGTTTTTGATGATGAAAATACATCATATGCCGTGACTGTTAATCAATTATTCGGAGAAGTATACAGCAATATTAAGCGTATCGGGAAGAACCAATTTGACGGTCAGGGAAACGGCGTGATTCTTTATTCCGGTATGTTAGCAGGCTTTAAAAACGGTAATATTGAGGTTGTATTTCCATATATGGCTACAGATATGATTGATGAGCATTATTTAAACACGGAAACAGAGAAGTTTAAAGCTATAATAGGAAACAGCGAGAAATTTTATGTTTTCAGTATTCCCAATATGAACAACCAAGGTTATGATTCCAGGTTTTCCAATGCTTTTGAATTGGTGGGAATAATAGGTCTGGATATGAGGTATCTCGGTCCGGAAGAGTTCCTGGAAATTGAGGAGGGCTGAGAATGTACAGGATAAATTATTTACAGAAATCCTTTAAACGTAAAGTTGTTTTAAATATTGAAAGCCTGACTTTGGAAGAAAAAGTATATGGGCTGCTCGGTCCGAACGGAGCGGGTAAAACAACATTTATGCGTTGCCTGACACAAAACTATCCCATTAAGCGCGACACCATCTTTAAAAACGGCTACGATGTTTTGGGGGACAAGGAGTATATTGAGAGTATAGGTTATCTTCCGCAGAGTTTCGGGCTGTTTAAGGATTTGAAACTTTATGACGGAATGGCAATGCTTTACAATCTTCGGTTCGGAGAACTCGGCAATGCTGAAGAAGAGATATTAAGGGCTTTGGAACAAGTTAATCTGTCTGAAAAGATGAATGACAAGATCGGATCATTGTCGGGAGGAATGTTGAGACGGGCCGGAATTGCGCAGGCGATTATCGGTAATCCGGAGCTTTTAATCTTTGATGAGCCTACATCCGGGCTGGATCCTATTGAGCGAAAACGTTTCAAATCCCTGATTAATGAAATCAGAGGCGATAAAACAATTATAATTTCAACACATATAGTTGAGGACCTGGAAAACCTCTGTGATGAAATAATAGTTTTAAACTTGGGAAGAATAGTAGCAAAAGGCACGGCAGACGAATTGTGTCGTATGACAGGCATGAATACCTTGGAGGACGCATGCGAATATTTGTTAAATATGCAGAACGGCTGAAACTTTATTACAAACAAATATCGTTGTTTGCGGTTGTCCCGTTTTTAATACTTTTGGTTATTGTACCGTTTATGTATTTTTATGATGCAAGGAACGCCGTCAGTTATGAACAGTTTTGTATTCTTCTGCAAAATGATTTGAATCTGTTCTTACCGCTGGTACCGTCATGGTGTGGTTTCTTTGTTTTGAAGGAGTACATTGATTCGAAAGGTAACGAGGTGCTTTTTCTTTACGGCAACAGGATAAAACTGCAGGATTATTTTTTGGTATCAGTTCTGATTTGGCTTTTGGACATTCTTGAACTTTGCGTTATTGTTATTGCAAACCATGTGTTAATGAGATTCGCATTTTGTCTTTTGCTGACGCAGATTTTTGTTTTTATTTTGCTTTACTCAATGACGTTTTTAAGCGGGTCAATAACGGCATCCATGTTGGCAATCATGGCGTACTTTATTGTGTGTCAGGTTGTGCTGATAAATAAATCCATCCCGTTTGTTTTTACTTCTGTATTTGATTATTCAAGCGGACGTGAGATGAAAACAGTTTTTCTGCCGATGCTGGTTTCGGTACCGATTCTGTTATTGACAGGAGTCATTGCAAACAAAAGATACATAAAATACAATTGATGAATATATGTAAAAAAGCACCCTCAGCCGAGGGTGCTTTTTGTGCTCATCAGTAGTTCAGCCAGCCGAAGTCTGTTGAGGTGGCCAGGTTTTCTGTGCCGTAGAGGAAGAGGACGTCGGTTATTTCGTTCTCTTCGAGGAGGTCCTTTACGGAGTCTCTGTAGTAGCGAAGGTCGACGAGGATTATCTCCTCGTAGTTTTCGGCGAGCATTGTGGCAAAGCAGTGGGAGTAGGAGTCCTTGATTATGAGGAGCTTCTTGCCGTTTTCGTTTGTGTCATTGTGGATGACGGTCAGGGGATGGTTGCCGTTTAGGAAGACCTCGTACTTGTCGTTCGACTGTGCTTTGTCATCAAAGAAGAGCGAGCCGTATTCCTCGTCGCCTATGGTGACGGAGTACTTGGAAGGTTTCTGGCACTCGTAGATGTCTATGGTGTCGGGTTTCTTCAGCCAGAGACCGCTCTTTGCGTATGAGGTGCCGTAGAATCCGTCTATCGTGCGGGAAGATGTAAACGTCTCCGGTGTCAGTCCCTCCTTGTCACAGAAGGCCTGGTAGAGGAGAAGAGCACCCGCTGAGGTGATATGGTGGTCAGTTCTGTAGTAGAGCTGTTCTTTATCCTTGTTTGCTTTGAAGGTCTCACGCAGGTCTATGAAGGTGAAGTTATCATAGCCTGTCGGCATCCTGTCGAGAAGGAAGTCATCGTAGTAGTCCTTATGGACCTTCGGAAGCTTGTCGCTCATTATGTAACCGGTCTGCGGTACGACCATGAGCGTGCAGTCTGCTCCCGTGTCCTGTGAGAACTGCAGGATTCTGTTTATGTTCGCGAGCGCGTGCGCCTCGTCGAAGTCGGCCGGCGCGGCAATCAGGTAGCCGTCCTTGCCGGAGTAGATACCGCTTGCGCCGTTTAAACCTACGGCAAGGCGGGCATAGGAGTACGCGCCGACCCACTTGTCACGAAAAGCGAAGTGGTCAGCGACATAGGTGTCAAAACCGCTCATGAAGCTGCCGTCCGTAATGGTTTTAAAGGTCGCTTCCGGGAACGTCGCGAGAACTCGCTTTTCGTTTGCGGATGACGCCTTTTTCGGCAGGAGCAGTGTGAGTACCGAGAATATTAAGATGAAGGAGCAGAAGACAATTGTCAGTATGCGCTCTTTTTTCATATATTCTCCTTTAGAATCTGAAGTACAAAAACGGGTTGTATGTTGAAGTCACGAGCGCTGCGGTACAGAGTACAAGAGCGAAGATGACCAAAGCGGTTTCTATGTAAGGCATGGCCTTGTCGTTTTTGTGTTTCTCCCAGAGGTTCTTTGCCGTGGGTAGGCTTGCGAATGCTGCGATGACAAGGAGAGGAATGTATGTGACAATCTCATACATCGCGTTGTTTGAGACACTGAAGCCTCCAGTGAACAGGCCATGGAAGAAGGCGGTCAGTTCCGTCATGTCGGTAAACTGGAAGAGCATCCAGCCGAGCATGACAATCACCATGGCGTAGATATGGCGCAGGAAGCGCGGAGAGCGCTCCAGAACCTTTTTGAGGAACAGTTTCTCAATAATCAGCAAAATACCGTAATAAAGGCCCCAGAGGACAAAATTCCACGATGCGCCGTGCCAGAGTCCTGTGAGTGCCCAGACAATCATTATGTTGAGTATCTGTCTTGCGGCGCCTTTCCTGTTTCCACCTAAGGGTATGTAGACATATTCCTTGAACCAGGTGGAGAGTGACATGTGCCAGCGTCTCCAGAATTCCGTAATGCTCTGTGAGACATACGGGTAGTTGAAGTTTTCAAGGAAGGAGAAACCGAACATGTTGCCGAGGCCTCTCGCCATATCCGAGTAACCGGAGAAGTCGAAGTAGATCTGGAACGTGAAGGCGAGCATTGCGACTATGTGGCCGGGTACGCCCGAGGCGTCACCCTCAGCGACGAGGGCGTCAAAGAGCGCGCCCATGTTGTTCGCTATCAGTACCTTCTTGCAGAGACCTATGACGAACAGGCGGACACCGTTTGAGAACATCTCAAAGGTCTCTTTCCTGTTCTGAAGCTGCAATTCAATGTCCCTGTAGCGGACGATGGGTCCGGCTATGAGCTGAGGGAACATCGTGACATATGTGCCGAACATTACTATGTTCTTCTGCACCGTGCACTTTCCGCGGTAGAGGTCGATGAGATACGACATTATCTGGAAGGTGTAGAAGGAAATGCCTATCGGCAGAGCGACCGTCTTCACCGCAACATTTGAGAAGAATGTGTTTATGATTCCGGTGAAGAAGCCTATGTACTTGAAGTAGCCGAGAAGCAGAAGATTTATGATGATGCCTATGATGAGGAACAGCTTCTTTTTCTTCTCATACCTTGCCATGAGCAGGCCGACAATATAGTTGACGGTAATGGAGAAGACCATGAGAAGTATGTAAACAGGCTCACCATAGCCGTAAAAAAACAGACTGGTTATGAGTAACCAGCCGTTTTTAAACTTTCGCGGCAACAGGTAATATACTGCGAGTGTTATTACGAGAAAGAAAAAGAGAAACGTAATACTCGAGAATATCATCCTGTCACCACCTTTGTTTAGTTTTTATCTTTGCTTATTTGTTAAAGATTTCTTCCATTTCAGCATGCTGATCCGAGAAGAAGAAGGCGACATAGTTGCCTTCGGTAATGATGTTGCTTTCAAGGGCAATGCTGTGGCTTATCTTGTCATAGGATTCGGACTGATTGAGGATGTCCGTACGATGCTGCTGAAGCGCGGTTGCGACTTTGTAGGCGGCAGTTTTGCTCGGGGCTTCGATTATAATCGCTTCGCCAGGAAAAGCCGCATCGGTTATTGTGAAAGATACGCCTTTGGCAGCTTTGATGTCAGTGGCATCGATGCCGTAGAGTTCGGGAATTCTTTCAGCCTTGAGTTCTATAGCATCGTTGTCTTTTACGAGTTCGTAGACTTCAGTGTAGATTGCATCTATGTTCTTGCCTTTGCTTTCCTTTTTATCTCCGCCTTCGGAGCCGCCCTTTGAGCAGGCTGCGAAGCAGAGGCAGAGTGTGAGTGCGAGAATTACCGCGATGATTCTTTTCATTGTTTTATCCTCCTCAGATTACCATGTGGGATCTGCGCAGTGGTTCATGTTGTAGTCGGCCCAGGCTTTTGCGCCTTCGCTTGAGAGGTGGATGCCCATGGCACCCGGGTCGCTGCAGTATTCGTCTTTTAAGTAACCGGCGTCATTGAACATGACGGAGGCTACATCGACAAAGTACCAGTTGTTCTCTTCGGCCATCTTCTTGAGGCCTTCGTTGTATGCTTTTATGCCGGCGTTGTTGAGCACCTTGCCGCGCTTGCCGTCCTGTGAGGCGATGATGGGCGTCATTGACTGGATGTAGATGAGTGCGCCGTCATTGTTGTCAACAATGAGCTGGCAGAGCTGTCTCATCTGGTCAACTGCGCCTTCAACACCGACGCGGTTTAAGTCGTTCATGCCGAGCATGATGTATACGCGCTTTCTGCCGTCGAGCTGTTTCCAGATTTCGGCAGGCCAGCCGTTCTGGGCAGTTGCCGTGCTCTGGTCGAGCGCGTTTGTTGTGCCGTAGTTTCCGTAGCAGAGATATTTCATGCCGGGAATGCCGTCATACATCATTATCTTAAGACCGGTGGAGTCACCGATGAATACGGCTTCGTTGAAATAATTCGGGTTCTTTTTCTGAGCCTCTTCCCAGGCGAGGTAGGGGACTTCGCCGCCGACGGGCTTTGGAGCTTCGGTCGTGGTCTCGCTCGTCTGCTCCGCTGTTGTCTTTTGAGGCTGCTTTGTCGTGTCGGGGTCTTTGCCCTTGTCCTTACCGGACAGAGCCACCACGAGCACGACCGCGACAATTACGATTACGAGGCAGGCGGCGATGGCCGCTATGGCCTTCGGGTTTTTGGAAAGTCCGGATGCCGTGACACGTTTTCTCTGATACATGTTTACACCTTCACGAAGTTTATCAATACTTAAAGTACATATAGATTTTAATAACCGAGGTGTAAAAAGTCAATGAAATAGGCAGAAAAATCAATATATTGTGTTATATCGTTGTTATGCTATAATATATATTGTATTAATTGGGGATAGGTGGGATTTTTTCTGGCTAACAGGAAAAAGTCTGACAGCCGTGCCAAAAGAAAGGCTGAGACAGCCAAAAGGCTTGAGGCGGAGAGGAAACAGAATCCGCCCCAGGCACAGAAGAAGCAAAAACAGACTCCGCAGAAACCGGCAAAGATTTCAGTAAAGGTTGCTGAGGGGTCTTCTGTTGCTTTGCCGAAAAAGGAAGTAAAAGCAAAGGTTGCAGAGCCGAAGCCCGAAAAGAAAAAGCCTGAAGAACAGCCGAAGGCTGAGAAGAAAGTTGAAAAGAAACCCAAGGCAGAGGAAAAGAAACCTGAGGAGAAGAAGGCTGAGGAGCCTGTCGCTTTGGAGGAGAAGCCTGCGGCCTCAGAGCCTTCAGCTCCCGCTGAGGTGATGATGAATCCCTTCTCCAATACCAGGATCCTGGTGGCGGCTGCCTCCGTTCTTGTATTCTCAATAGTGTTCAACCTCTGTGTACACGCTGTAGGCAACACCGTTATTCCTGTTTCAACTACTGCCAAGGCCACTGTCGCGACAACCGTCACGACGACTGAGGCGACGACAGAGGAGGAGACTGAGCCCGTTACGCAGGCGCCCGAGGCCGTCTATACAAGATCTGCGGGTTCAGATGCTCCGGTGGCACCTCCGCCGGAAAAGCCGAAGAGCGTATTCCTCTCAATTCCTTATGTCAGCCAGCTGCCTGCATACCCGACGGGCTGTGAGGCCGCCTGCGCGACCATGCTCCTCCGTTTCTGGGGTATCGGCGCCTCGCTTGACTCCGTTGTCGCGTCAATACCGCGCGGTGATATTCACGACAAAAACGGCAAGCCTTACGGTCCAAGCATATATGCGAAATTTGTCGGTGACCCGCGCTGCAGATATACTGACAAGACTCCGGGTTACGGAGCCTTCTCACCCGTTATCACAAGCTGCCTCTGGGGTTTCGTGGGTTCAAATTATGTTGTAAAGAACGTCTCGGGAAGTTCCCTT
>Ga0247609_10002667_pt1 | contig 18697 bp, 10 predicted proteins | sample 172DNAGHGlowgp2_FD_193487 | JGI IMG/M metagenome (GOLD analysis project Ga0247609, IMG submission 193487) | Sheep rumen microbial communities from Palmerston North, Manawatu-Wanganui, New Zealand - 1728 DNA GHGlow gp2 | ecosystem: Host-associated > Mammals > Digestive system > Stomach > Rumen ...
CCGCCGTGGATGTCGAAGTGGTTGCCGAGGTATTTGCGTCCCATGGCCGTGCATTCGCAGTGCCATCCCGGGAAACCGTCGCCCCAGGGCGATGGCCAGCGCATGATGTGTTCGGGCTGAGCCGCTTTCCAGAGGGCGAAGTCCACCTGGTTGTGCTTCTCGCCCACGCCGTCGAGTTCTCGGCTGGCGTTGATGACGTCGTTGAGGTTGCGTCCGCTGAGCTTGCCGTAGCGGTGGTGCTCGTTGTATTTCTCCACGTCGAAGTAGACGCTGCCGTGGCTCTCGTAGGCGTAACCGTTGGCGAGGATTTCCTTGACGAGCTGTATCTGCTCGATGATGTGTCCCGTGGCGTGCGGCTCGATGCTGGGTGGCAGGCAGTTGAGTGCGCGCATGGCGTCGTGGAAGCGGTTGGTGTAGTACTGCGCCACTTCCATGGGTTCGAGCTGTTCGATGCGCGCCTTCTTGGCAATCTTGTCCTCACCCTCGTCGGCATCGTGCTCCGGATGTCCTACGTCGGTGATGTTGCGGACGTAGCGCACCTTGTAGCCGAGGTGCCGGAGGTAGCGGAAGAGGAGGTCGAAGGTGATGGCCGGGCGTGCGTGTCCCAGATGTGCGTCGCCATAGACGGTGGGACCGCACACGTACATGCCAACATAAGGGGCGTTCAGCGGACGGAACAGCTCTTTCTGCCTCGTAAGGGTGTTGTATATTATGAGTTCGCTATCCATGATATTTTGATTTTTAATAACTTAGTTAGAAATAGTGGAAAAAATACCAAATTACAAATATACGAAAAAAAATTGAAAGTTTGAATCTAATCCGTTGCAAGGGTGCTTCATCTTTTGTTGGCACTATTCAATAAAAAAACCCCGCGACATTGTGGCGGGGTTTTTAGGATTAAACGGTGAGTAGATATTATTCACCTTCAGGGCCATTTCCTTCATCCTGGATATCTTCAATCCATTGAATCATACCGTGCAAGCGGCTCTGGAAGTAGCCTGCAAAAGGAACGCTGGCGGTAACATCTATAGAAGGATCTTGTTCGCGGTCGATGGTGTAGGCTGTGCCGGTGAAATCACCGCAAATTTTGGATGTTGTAACCTCGGTGACGTTGATGGTACCGGTTTTCATCACATAGAATTTGGTTTTGCTAACGGCAATGCCAACGAGCTGAGCGCCGGCGAATTTTCCGTTGAATAGCGAGCGGTAGTCGAAATCAAGAACATCCTCGGCAGTGAGGTAGTTTTCAACTGTGTAGGTAGCACCCTCATAAACACGGCCGGTCAAACGGTAGGCCATCATCGGGAAAATAATGGCGTTGGAGTCGCGGATATTGAGTAAGTCGTTGATGCTCATCGACATAGCTAAACCAATTGTGTAAGGATTTGCTTTTTCGGTTCCTTCTTTCGTCATTGCCATACTTGCGGAGAAATGAATCTCATCGTCGCCGGTTTCGGTTTGTTCACCTACAGTTACAGCGGCTTTGCCTGTGATTTCGGCCATAACTTCTTGTACGGTTTCATCGTCGCAGGAAGCAAAAATCATTGCTCCAGCAATAACTGCCATTGTAAAAAATAACTTTTTCATTGTTTTTAATTTTTGTTTAACTTTTTGATTTTCTTTGTTTTATGTGCTTTTGTTATGTTGTTATAACTTGAAAGTATCTCTGCAAATATACGTTTTTTTTGTAAAAAGGTTGGAATTGTTTGTTAATTTTGGGTTTTTAAGAAAGTTTTTGTCACGAAATCGATTTTTTCGTCGAAAGAGAATTCGGGATTAATCCAAAGTATCTCCGTGCCGTTGCGCTCCATGCGGCGGAACCACGTCATCTGGCGTTTGGCAAACTGCCGAATGGCGATGTTCAGTTTTTCCACCATCTCGTCGTACGACAGTTGCTTTTGCAGATACAGTGTAACGTAGCGATATTCGAGACCGTAGCGCAGCAGGCGTTCGGGCGGCACGCCGTTGTCCAGAAGTTTCTGCACCTCGTCCACCATGCCTTCTTGCAGACGCTGTTCCAGACGCTGGCGTATGCGCTGCATTATGGTTTGTCGCGGGTAGGCTATGCCGAACACTATGCTCGAGAAATCGGTGCGTTGCTCGAAAGGGTGTGTTTTTTGGTATTCCTGTATCTCGATGGCGCGTAGCATCCGTTCGCGGCTTTCGGTATCGGTGTGGTTGTGGAGTTTAATATATGTCTGAAGCAGCTGTGCCAGTTCTTCGTCGGTTCTTGATGCGAGTGTTTGGCGGAGCGCGGTGTTTTCCGGCACAAGGGCGAAGGGGTACTGTTTTAGAACCGATTCGATGTAAAGTCCTGTGCCACCGCACAATATAGGCACGTGGTTTTGTCTTTGGATTTGGTCGTAGGCCACCCAAAAGTCGCGGTAAAACTCCCCAGCGCTGTATTCGTAGCCCGGTTGGCGTATGTCTATCAGGTGGTAGGGGATGTCGGTGTCGTGTATGCGGTATTCGAGCAAGTCTTTTCCGGTGCCTATGTCCATGCCTCGGAACACCTGTCGCGAGTCGGCGCTGATAATCTCGCCGCCGAGGCGGTAGGCCGTTTCTGTGGCTATGTGCGTCTTGCCGCAGGCCGTGGGTCCGAGTATGGTTATTAGTGGAAACATGTCGTAAAAAAACGACATCTCCGGTGTTGCTACCGAAGATGTCGAAAATGAAAAAATCAATCTATTGTCATCTCTAATCGTCGAGGAAAGTCAGACGGGCTTTTTGTTTGTTGAACTCGTATTTGCCGAATTCGTTGAGACCTACGCGGTTTATCACGAAATTGCCCGGGGCGTTTTTAAGCACCACGGCTTCCACTTTTTCGAGACGTTGCTGGCCAATCTGTACGCTTTTCAGTATCACGATGGCTTTGTCGAGGATATTGCCTTCGGGGTCGAAGGAGTTGTCGCGTTCGGGGAAGTCTTCTTTGTTGATACGACGTTTGTAGAGGAAGTTCATGGCTTCTTCCCACGAAATTGCCAGGGCTTCGTTGAAACGCTCGTCGATGAGCATCGTTACGGCGGCACCGTTAACAATGGCTTTTATCTCGCCTTTGGTGGACTGAATCATGGTAACAGGCACCGAAGCCTCTTCGTGGATGATGAAAGGAACAGTCTCCTCGTCGGGATCTTCGGTGGGTTTGTTCACAAGGTCGATAATTTTGCCGTCCTCGGTTTCTTTCACCGTTTGTACCTCCTCAGCCATGTTGTTGATAAGCTTTTTGGAAACGAAATCGGTACGCAGTATCACGAAATCGGTGCGGCGGTTGAGCTGGTGGGCCACATCCTGCTGTGCTTTCGGCAGACGGTTCACGTATTCGCATTCCAGCACCACTCCTTTTTTGAACAAATATCCGTTCACCATCATGTCTTTTTCCATCACTCGCGGTATGCGTTCGCCGTAGCCCTTGGCCACAAGACGGTCTTTTTCGATGCCGCGCGACACAAGGTAGTCCACCACCGATTGAGCACGGCGCTGTGACAAGGTGTCGTTGGTGAGGGTGATAAACGGACGGCAGTCGGTGTGCGAGCGTATCTCGATAACCAAGTTGGGGTTGTTAGTCATTATAAGGTAGAGGTCCATCAGCGAGTCCTGATATTGTTCTTTGAGGTCCCATTTAGCTAGGTCGTAGCGTATCTCGGGCAGCGTTACCGGCTGCTTGGGAACGGGTTCCATGCGGAAATTGTGGACAATGTCCTTGTCGGTGTTGTAGCCGTAGGTGCTTTCGGAGCCTTCCACGCTGAAGTAGTCCACTTTGGAGAGGTACATTTTGTATATAACGTTGCGTTTCACCTTGTCGGTGCCGAAACGGTAAACGCCGTTTTTGTCGGTGATTTCCTCGTATTCGTTGCCGTCGGAGCCCACCAGACGCACTTTAACGCCGCGCATCAGCTGCATGGATTTCTCGTCGCGCACATTGCCTTCGATGCTATACAGCAGCGGGGGCAGGTAGAACGAGAAGATGTCGTATTGCAGGTCGGGCAGACGTTTTCCTTTGAATTCGGTGTTTTTGTTGTGCGGGTCGGCAAGGTAGCGGTTCGACGAGAAATATCCGTGTTCGTTGTAATCCACGCCTGTGTTGGGGAAATAGATTATGCCCATTTCGTCGAACGAGGAGTTGATAGGCACTCCGAGGTTCTCGGCTTTGGACCATGAGGCGCCTTTAGGGGTGACGCGGAAAAGGTCGAGGCCGCCAAGTCCGGGCAGACCGTTGGACGAGAAATACAGCACCGAGTCTTGGTTGATGGTGGGGAACACCTCACGACCGGGGGTGTTTACATTCGGGCCGAGGTTCAGCGGAGCGCCGAAGTCTTCGGTCAAAGAATTGCGGTGTACCACCCAGAGGTCGTAGTCGCCGTATCCGTCGGGCATGTCGGACGAGAAGTACAGCGTGAGTCCGTCGGCGGACACGCAGGGATGCATGTGGCTGTAGGTGGTGTCGCCCAAATCGACGAGTTTAGGAGTTGACCATTCTTGCTGAGGTTCGTTGCTTTCTTCCTTTTTGGATTTCTTTTTGCCTTTGGTATCCTGTTCGGGCTGCACGCGTACGGTAACGTACACCTGACAGTTGTTGTCGCGGTGCTCGATAACGTTGCATCGGGTGAAGAACACGGTGTTGCCGTCGGCGGTGGCGGAGGCTTCACTTTCGTTGGCGTGGGTGTTGATGATTTTTTCATCGCCGTCGATGAGCTTGAGCTCCATCCAGTTGCCTTTGCGGTCCTTTGTCTGATAGTAGATCGACGAGAAAGCTTCGCCGGTCCATTCATCCTTCTTGGTTTCCTCGTCGGCGATGCGTGAAGAGGTGAATGTTATGGAGTTGGTGTCGTTGCCGAAGAATCTGAGCATCCAGTCGTTGTATTTGGTGTTCCACTGCGGCACGGAGTCTATCACGTGGCGTGTGCGTTCGCGGTGCATTTTGGCGATGATTTTTAGCGACGCCTTGCGTTCGGTGCCGTATTCATCGCCGGGTACAAGTTTGAGATATTCGTCGTAGTATTGGTCGGCAAGCTCTATGTTGTTGTCCACCACCGAAAAACGGTACATCTCGGCCAGATAGAGGTAAATCTTGGGTTCCGAAGTGTAGTATTTGTTGGTAACAAGGCGTTTGTAGTAGCGTATTGCCTTGTCGTAATAGTTCATAAAGCGGTAGCATTCGGCCATCTGGAACAGCACGCGGTTTTTCTCGGCGCGGTTCGATTTTATCGACTTGAACGCCGATTCGTATGTCTCTGCGGCTTCGATGTATTTCTTCTGCTTAAAAAGATCATCGGCTCTTTGGGTTACACTTTTGGTCTGCGAATAACCCGACAGTGAGTACAAAACGGCCAAAACCAATACAAATAGTCCCTTCTTGTAATTTTTCATCGTGTGTTTTTATATTTGGGTTTCTTTATACAAATAATTGTTTTCCAATAATTTAAATACGATTCTATCGCTCTTTGGGGGCGATAATTCAACCTGCTAAAATACGCTTTTTTTTTGGATTTTCGGCATTTTTTCGCTTTTGTGTCAAAAAAATTGTTTTTTTTCGTGCCAAAACGTCCCAAATTCAAATAATTGTTGTAACTTTGCAAAACGTTTCACAAAAGCGTTTTTTCGCGTTTTTTGGTACGTTTTTAAACAAAAACAGATTGTAGCACAAAAACTTATAACAACGATGAAAAAAAAGATTGCCGTTGTGATGGGCGGCTTTTCGGGCGAACACGACATTTCGATAAACAGTGGCAACGAGGTTTTCAAAGCCCTCGACAGGGAGAAATACGAGCCCTACCGCATTGTTGTCGAACCTAACGAGTGGTTTTATCTTGCCGACGACGGCAGCCATCTCCCGTTGGACAAAAACGACTTCTCGGTAACTATCGACGGCCAAAAAGTACGTTTCGACCTCGCTTTTGTGATTGTCCACGGCAACCCGGGCGAAAACGGACGTCTGCAGGGCTATTTCGACATGATAGGCATGAAATACACTACCTGCGATTTCTACACTTCGGTGCTTACCTTCAACAAAGGCTACTGCAACCCGCTGGTGCGCAGTTTCGACATTGTAGCTCTGGCCAAGTCGAGGCTCATATACCGCGGACAGGTGGATACCGACGCCATTCTTGCCGAGCTTGAGCTGCCAATTTTTGTGAAACCCGCCGCCGGAGGCTCCAGCGTGGGCATGACCAAGGTGAAACGTCCCGAGGACTTGCCCGCCGCCATCGAGCGCGCACTGCACGAGGACGACCAAGTGCTGGTGGAGGAATTTATCGAAGGTCGCGAGTTCGGTTGCGGTGTGATACAGACTAAAGACGAGCTGATAGCTTTCCCCGTTACCGAAATAATACCCATTGGCCGCGAGTTTTTCGACTACGAAGCCAAATACCACGGTTTTTCTAACGAAGTAACCCCCGCCGAAGTGGATGCACGTGTTTCGCAACTGATGCAGGACACCGCGAAGAAACTGTACAAAATGCTCAACTGTCGCGGCATAGTGCGTTTCGATTTTATATACAACGAAAAGAAAGAAAAACTCTACTTCTTGGAAATCAACACTATACCTGGGCAGTCGGCGGAAAGCATAGTGCCAAAACAGGCTCGCGCAATGGGCATAAGCACCTCCGAGCTGTACACCATGGTGATAGAAAGTTTTCTCTGAAAAAAACGTCGATATTCTGCAAAAAACACTTTAAAATAATCACCCCAAAAAATATCAACACATAATAATCTGTTATCGAAAATATTAAACGTGCAAACTGAAAATAGTACGAAAATAATATAAAAAAGCCAATATTTTTTCGTATCTTTGCACACTCGAAACAGATGAAAGAAAAAGAATGGAAATTATGGGAAGAATATGCTACTGAGGCCGAAAAGAAGGTTCGTGATGAAGCTGTAAAGAGGCTCGAAGCATCGGGTGAGAGTTGGCTTACCGCCACACTCCTTGCCGAGCGTGGCATTACTACTAGCGAAAAACGCGACAATTTTTTCGACCCAAAGTTATCTCATCTGCACGACCCGTTTCTGATGCGGGATATGGACAAGGTAATTCCCCGTATCGAAAAAGCAATCTCCAACAACGAACGCATCCTTGTTTACGGCGACTACGACACCGACGGCACCACCGCCGTGGCACTTCTCTACTCTTACCTGCATAAAGATTACGACAACATCGATTTCTACGTTCCCGACCGCTATACCGAAGGCTACGGGATATCGCGCAAGGGCATGGACTACGCTGCGTCGACGGGGGTGAAACTCGTTATTGCCCTAGACTGCGGCATTCGCGCCAACGAACAGATAGCCTACGCCAACCAGCACGGCATTGACGTTATTGTGGGCGACCACCACTTGCCCGGCGACGAACTGCCACCGGCCTTCGCCATACTCGACCCCAAACGCGACGGATGCGATTATCCCTACAAAGAGCTGTCGGGCTGCGGCATAGCTTTCAAGATAGTAGAAGCTATGCTCGAAAAAAAGCTCGGTGTAAAAATGTGCGATAATCCAGACCTACAAACGGGGGTGGGAGAGCGACTGAAAAAAAACTTAGCCCGATACCTCGACCTCGCTGTACTGAGCATAGCCTCCGACATAGTTCCTATAACTGGCGAAAATCGTGTACTGGCTTATTTTGGACTCAGGATGATAAACTACCGCCCGCGTCCCGGAATCGAGAAGATACTCTTCTACAGTGACATCGTACATAAAAAAGACGGATTAAAAGATCAGTATTTCAATAAAGAACTAACTATCTCCGACCTCGTTTTCCTTGTGGGACCACGAATAAACGCCGCCGGACGCATAGAGGATGCCAAAGACTCGGTGAAACTGCTGCTTTGCGACAACGAGCAAAATGCCAACCAGTGGGCTGAAAAAATAAACAAATACAACTCCGAACGCAAAAAACTCGACCATGCGGTAACCGAAGAGGCCACACACATGATAGACTCCAACCCCAAATTGCAAAACAAAAAGTCAATAGTGCTTTTCGACGAAAATTGGCACAAAGGAGTGATAGGCATAGTGGCTTCGCGACTGGTTGAAGAATTCTACAAACCCACCATCATATTCACCAAATCCGACGACTTGTACACAGGGTCGGCACGCTCGGTGAAAGAGTTCGACATACACTCTGCCATCGGCCAGTGCAGCGACCTTCTGGAACATTTTGGCGGACACAAATATGCCGCCGGCCTTGCCGTGAAACCAGAGAACTACGATAAATTTGTCGAAAGATTCGAAGAAGTGGTGTCCAACTCCATTTTGGACGAACAAACTATTCCAGAAATAGAGATAGATGCCGAAGTGAGTTTAGCCAAAGACATACAAAACGACGGATTCCTTGATGATCTCAAAAAATTTGCTCCATTTGGACCAGGTAATATGCTGCCCGTTTTCCGAACCAACAATATGGTTCAATATAAAAATCCAACCGATTCCAAAGATGATAAGTATAATCCGCGACAAGTAGGAAACGCAGAAGTAAAACATCTAAAATTTTATCCTATAGAACTCGACAACAGCCAAACAAAAATATATCCAGCTATAGGCTTCGGATTGGGTGAGTACTACGAAGCTTTGAAAAACGAAAAATCTTTTGACATCTGCTACCACATAGAAGAAAACTTTTGGAATGGAAAGACTGAATTGCAACTCAATGTGAAAGACCTCAAACTCCGTCCCAAGGACGAGTAATTCGGCATGATATAACCTACCACAAAACCATCAAAACCAACTTAACTGCCACAAAAACAAACGTTTTTACCCCTCTTTCGACAAAAAGCGGGCAATAAAAACTATTTTATAACAAACTGATTACCAATATAATATATATAAGCTTTCAAAAAAAATGTGCGTAAACCGCTGATTTAGAAAAAAAATTCGTATCTTTGCAAAGTATTTCGAGGTAATCAAAAGAACTTTCTGAGTTAAAACAAAGATATACAAAGGAGGGGACAATCTGTCCCCTCTTTTTGATAAAAAACACAACCGAAATGGATAAAGTAGCAATATTAGGTCTGATAAAAGACAAGCTGGAAGGAACCGACAAATTCCTTGTGGACATGCACATCTCCAACGACAACCGTATCAACGTGTCCATCGACGGAGACAACGGCATAACCATCGACGACTGCATAGAGCTGAGCCGCTACATCGAAAAAAGCCTCAACCGCGACGAGGAGGATTTCGAGCTCAACGTGGCCTCGGCCGGACTCGACAATCCCTTGAAACTGCACCGCCAGTACGTTAAAAACATAGGCCGCTCGCTGGCAATAACCACCAACGACGGCGAGAAAATCTGCGGCGAACTACTCGAAGTTACCGACGACGACATCACCATACTCCCCGACAACACCCCGCGCAAGAAAAGAAAGGACCCCGAACAGGACAACACGCAGAAAATACTTTTCAACGACATTCAAACAGCAAAAATAATAATAAAATTCTAATACCAAACATTATCATGGAAACATCAAACTTGATTGATTCTTTTTCCGAATTCAAAGAATTTAAGAACATCGACCGCGAGACGTTGATGCGCATTTTGGAAGACGTGTTCCGCAGCGCCCTGATAAAACGCTACGGCACCGACGAGAACTGCGACATAATTGTTAACGTGGACAAGGGCGACCTCGAGATATTCCGCAACCGCGAAATTGTTGAAGACGGCAAGGTGGAAGACGACAAAACCCAGATAGCTTACTCCGAAGCCATCAAGATAGAAGCCGACTTCGAAGTGGGCGAAGAGCTGTCGGAACGCATAAGCATGAAAGACTTCGGCCGCCGCGACATACTGGCCATTCGTCAGAACCTTGTGGCCAAAGTGCAGGACTACGAGCGTACAGCCATCTATCAGAAATACAAGGAAAAAGTAGGCCAGATAATCGTTGGGGAAGTGTACCAGGTGTGGAACCGCGAGATACTGGTGCAGGACGAAGAAAAGATAGAGCTCGTGCTGCCCAAATCGGAACAGATACCCGCCGACCACTACCGCAAAGGCGACACCATTCGCGCCGTGGTGCTCAAAGTGGAACCCAAGAACAACAACCTCGTCATCACCATCTCACGTACATCACCCATATTCCTCGAACGCCTTATGGAAGCCGAAGTTCCCGAAATATACGACGGACTCATCACCATACGCAAGATTGTGCGTGAGCCCGGCGAAAAAGCCAAAGTGGCAGTGGAATCGTACGATGACCGTATCGACCCCGTGGGCTCCTGCGTGGGAATGAAAGGCGGACGCATACACGGCATAGTGCGCGAGCTGCGCAACGAAAACATCGACGTGATCAACTTCACCACCAACCCCGAACTTTACGTGCAACGCGCCCTCAATCCCGCCAAGATTACTTCCATAAAGATACTCGAAGACGAGAAAAAAGCCGAAGTGTTCATGCACTCCGAAGATGTGTCGCTTGCCATCGGTAAAGGCGGCCACAACATCAAGCTGGCCAGCAAGCTCACCGGCTACGAAATCAACGTTTACCGTGCCGACGACGAAGGCTACGAGGAAGACGTGGACCTGCAGGAATTCTCCGACGAGATAGAACAGTGGATAATCGACGAATTCAAACGCATCGGCTGCGACACAGCTAAAAGCGTGCTGGCCATAGAGCCTGACGAGCTGCTGCAACGCACCGACCTTGAAGAAGAGACTATCAACAACGTTCTCCAGATTCTCAAGGCAGAATTCGAAAAATAAAAATGAATGATAAATAAAAAGTGTAGGAACAAAAATAGTAAGTTTTAAAGCAAGGAGGAACAATGTCAGAAGAAACAAAAAGTATAAGACTAAGCAAAGCCGCAAAAGAATTCAACATCGGTGTAAGCACCGCCGTTGAGTTTCTCAGAAAAAAAGGACATCAGATAGACGATAATCCCAACACCAAGATTTCGGAAGATTTGTACGACCTGCTTGCGAAGAACTTCCAGTCGGAGCGGGCTGTAAAGGAAAACGCCGACAAAATCCAGATTTCCACTCCTGTGAAGAAATCCATAGTGGAGGCGGACAAACCGGCTGCTGCCGACACCGAAGCCACCAAGGAAGACTCGGAAATCATCATCAAGAACTTCAACAAAAACGAAGAAACCAGTCAGGAGAAATCCGAGGAACCGGCCAAGCCCGCCGAGAAGAAAACCAAGAAAACCGAGAAGAAAACCAAGGACGCTCCCGCCAAAGAGAAGGAAGAGGCTCCGGCACCCGCAGAGGAAGAAAAACCTGCCGAAACCGAGGAGAGTTTCGAGCCCAAGGTTATCACCTCCGACGACTCCAATCTTTCTGTTAAGGTGGTGAAAAAGATAGACCTCGAGTCCATCAACGAGAAAAACCGCCCGTCGAAGAAAACTAAAGAGCAGAAAGAGAAGGAGCGCAAGGAGCGCAAGAAAAACTCCGACGCCATAGTAGAGGCCATGGCAGCCAAAGCCGCCGAGGAACAGCGCAAATCCGATACTCCCCAGCCCGAAGCTACTGCTCCCGAGCCGGAACCCGAGCCCAAGAAAGAGCCCGAAACCATAAAGGCTGTGGCTCCCAAGCTCGAAGGCCCCAAGATTCTCGGCAAGATAGACCTGCCGACGCCCGAACAACGCACCAAACCATCCAAGAAAGAGGAGGGCGGACGCAAGAAAAAACGTAAACGTATAGGCGAAGGCCCGGTGGACATCAACAACCCGAGCAACCAAGGCGGCAACGCTCCCAAGAAAAAGGAGAAACAATCCGAAGCCCCCGCTCAGGGTAGCGGCAAAAAACGCGACAAAAAGGCCAAAGCCAAACCCGCTGTGGTGATAGACGAGAAAGAGATCGAAAAACAGATTCACGACAACCTCGCCCGTCTGGCACCCATGGGCAAGTCCAAGACCTCGAAACACCGTCGCGAAAAACGTAAGAAAATCCACGAGCAGATAGAGGACCAGCAGATAATGGAAATGGAGAGCCAGAATGTGCTCAAGGTAACGGAATTTGTTACTGCCAACGACCTGGCCACTATGATGAACAAGCCGGTGAACGAAATTATCTCCACCTGCTTTATGGTGGGCATACCCATCTCCATCAACCAGCGTCTGGGCGCCGAAACCATACAGCTCATCGCCGAGGAGTTCGGTTTCCAGATTAACTTCGTCAGCGCCGAAGTCGTGGATGCCATCAGCGAGATTGAGGAGCACGACAGCGAAGAAGACCTCAAGCCCCGCAACCCCATCGTTACCGTTATGGGACACGTGGACCATGGTAAGACATCGCTGCTCGACTACATCCGCAAGACCAACGTCATTGCCGGTGAGGCCGGTGGCATAACCCAGCACATAGGTGCCTACGAGGTGGAGATGCCCGACGGACGTAAGATAACTTTCCTCGACACCCCCGGTCACGAAGCCTTCACCGCCATGCGTGCCCGTGGTGCCAGCATCACCGACATAGCTATCATTGTGATAGCCGCCGATGACAAAGTGATGCCGCAAACCATCGAAGCTATCAACCACGCACAGGCCGCCAACGTACCTATAGTGTTTGCCATCAATAAGATAGATAAACCCGGCGCTGACCCCGACCGTATCAAGACCGAACTGGCCAATATGAATTACCTAGTTGAGGAATGGGGCGGAAAATACCAAAGTCAGGACATCGCCGCCAAGAAAGGTATCAACATCGACGAGCTGTTGGAGAAAGTGCTGCTCGAAGCCGAGATGCTCGACCTCAAGGCCAACCCCAACAAACGCGCCAAAGGCACCATCATCGAGTCGTCGCTCGACAAAGGCCGCGGCTACGTGGCCAAGATTCTGGTGCAGGACGGCACCATACGCCAAGGTGACCCCGTGGTGGCTGGCAGCCATTTCGGACGTGTGAAAGCCATGTACAACGAACGTAACCAGATAGTGAAAGAGGCCGGCCCCTCGACCCCCGTGCTGCTGCTCGGACTCGACGGAGCTCCACAAGCCGGCGACACTTTCAACGTAATGGAAAACGAAAAAGAGGCCAAAGAGATTGCCACACGCCGTCACCAACTGCAACGCGAGCAGACCATTCGCACCCAGACACATATCACCCTCGACGAAATTGGCCGACGCATAGCACTCGGCGATTTCAAGGAGCTGAACCTCATCGTGAAAGGCGACGTGGACGGCTCGGTGGAAGCACTTTCCGACTCGCTGTTGAAACTCTCCACTAGCGAGGTGCAGGTGAAGGTGATTCTAAAAGGCGTAGGACAAATCACCGAATCGGATGTGCAACTGGCCATCGCCTCCAACGCCGTAATCATCGGTTTCCAAGTGCGTCCCTCGCTTACAGCACGCAAACTGGCCGAAGCCGAACAAATCGACATACGCCTGTACTCCATCATATACACCGCCATCAACGAACTGAAAGACGCTATCGAAGGCATGCTTTCGCCCGAAATTCAGGAGAAAGTGGTGGCTAACCTCGAAGTGCTGGAGACTTTCAGAATTTCCAAGGTCGGAACTATCGCAGGCTGTATGTGCCTCGACGGAAAAATCAACAAAAACACCAACGTGCGCGTTATACGCGACGGCATTGTGGTTTACACCGGCAAGCTGGCATCCCTCAAACGTTTCAAGGACGAGGTGAAAGAGGTGGTTTCCGGTCAGGACTGCGGTCTGAACATCGAAAACTTCAACGACATCAAGGTTGGCGACATTATCGAAGGCTACGAACAAATAGAGATAAAGAGAAAACTGTAGTCGTCGCCACTTCGAGTAAAACCAATTCAAGGGAAATCCGAAAGGGTTTCCCTTTTTTTGTGATACAAAAAATAATTCCCCGCAATAAGCCGACCGGCATTTTGGTCGCTGTGCTCAAAATTGTAGAAAAATAATTTTCTTGCAATTTTCTGGTTCAATTTTCTTGTAATTTTGAGGCCGTTAGGCCGACCATGAGATAGTTAATAGTTAAGAATTAATAATTTACAATTGGGGAGACGCACTAACGTGCGTCTTTTTTTATGTAAAGACGTTTCCTGAAACGTCTCTAACCACAGCACAGCATTATCCGAAAATCTGAATGTCTGAAAATCCGAAAATCAATTCAATGGTCGCTGCGCTCAAAATTGTAGAAAAATTTGGTTCAAAATTATACAAAATAAGATATAAAAAACCACAAAATCTCACCTCGAACAGACGAAAAAAAGGCAAAAACAAAGCTTGTTGCGACGAAAAACAGCAATGGCTAATTCTTTGTTTATCAAATAATTGTACTGACACAAAACAAAAATAGGACAAAATTTTTGGCTAATCGGAAAAAAAGTCGTACCTTTGCACTCGCAAAAAGAGATAGTTTGCACGGGAGCATAGCTCAGTTGGTTCAGAGCATCTGCCTTACAAGCAGAGGGTCATAGGTTCGACTCCTATTGTTCCCACGAAAAAAAGGACTTCGCTTCGGAGTCCTTTTTTATTTGCCTGTGTTTTTGAGTTGTTGAACAGAAAACTACAAACTCAAAACTACAAACTAATTAAAAATCAGTGAACTTTGATCAGTGATCAGTGATCTGAAATTGTCGCTCGTCATTAGTCCTTTGAGTTTAGACCATTGTCCTTTGAGTTTAGACTTTTGACCTTTGACTAATCTCGTTCCGCTCTCCGAGTTCCGCATTCCGAATTGAAAAAAAAATCGTATCTTTGCAAACTCAAACAACAAATAAAAAACATCAAAAAATGAAAAAAACAGCTTTATTTTTAACCACTGTGGCACTGGTTCTTATGAGCGGATGCGGCAACAAAAACGCTGAACCCGCTGCCACCCAAGAAAAATCGGATATGCAGAAAAAAGTAGAGGAATTTGCCGAGGTCACCCTCACCACCGACCTCAGCGTGCTCAGCGAGAAAGAGCGCCAGATTATTCCTATCTTCATCCAGATTGCCGAAATTATGGACAACCTGTACTGGCAGCAGACTTTCGGCGACAAAACCCTGCTCGACACCATCAGCGACCCGTGGATGAAACAGTTCGCCATGATTAACTACGGTCCGTGGGAACGTCTGAACAGCAACAAGCCTTTCGTGCCCGGCTACGGCGAGAAACCTGCCGGCGCCTGTTTCTACCCCACCGACATGACCAAGGAGGAGTTCGAGGCTCTGGCCGACAACGAGAAAACCAGCCTCTACACCGTGCTGCGCCGCAACGACAAAGGCGAACTCACCGTAATCCCCTACCGCGAGGCTTACAAAGAACAGCTTGCCAAAGTGGACTCCCTGATGGGCGAAGCCATAGCTCTGGCCGAGAACGCCGGACTGAAGAAATATCTCACCGAACGTCGCAAGGCTTTCCAAACCGACAAATACTACGACAGCGACATCGCTTGGATGGACATGAAAGACGGTCTGCTCGACTTTGTGGTAGGTCCTATCGAGAACTACGAGGACGAACTGTTCGGCTACAAAGCCGCCTACGAGGCTTTCATCCTTGTGAAAGACCAGAAATGGAGCGAAGACCTCGCCAAATTCACCAAAATGCTGCCCGAACTGCAGAAAAATCTGCCCTGCGACCCCAAATATAAAAAGGAACTCCCCGGCACCGACTCCGACCTCAACGTTTACGACGTAATCTACTACGCCGGCGACTGTAACTCGGCCTCCAAGACCATCGCCATCAACCTGCCCAACGACGAGAAAGTGCATGTGAAAAAAGGCACCCGTCGTCTGCAGCTGAAAAACGCCATGAAAGCCAAATTCGACAAGATACTGCTTCCCATCTCCAACCTGCTTATCGACGAATCGCAGATCGACAACGTCACCTTCGACGCTTTCTTCAGCAACGTCACTTTCCACGAAGTGGCCCACGGTCTCGGCGTTAAGAACACCGTCACCAAAAACGAAGGTCTCCGCGTGGCTCTGAAAGAGCAGTACAGCGCTTGGGAAGAGGGCAAAGCCGACATCCTCGGTCTGTATATGGTACAGAGCCTTATCGAGAAAGGCGAGATCACCAACATCACTGTCGAGGACGCTTATGTGACCTTCATCGCCGGACTGCTCCGCTCGGTACGTTTCGGCGCAGGTGAGGCCCACGGTCAAGCCAACATGATGTGTTTCAACTATTTCGAGGACAACGGCGCTTTCGAACGCACCAAAGAAGGCAAATACAAAGTGAATATGGACAAAGCCCAGGAAGCCCTCAAAGGCTGGGCCGCCAAGATACTGCAGGTGGAAGGCGAAGGCGACTACGCCGAAGCCAAGAGCTACCGCGAAAAGAACGGCGTTGTACGTCCTTCGCTGCAGGAGAGCCTCGACAAAATCTCCGAAGCCAACATCCCCGTTGACATCCGCTACAACCAAGGCATGAAAGCCCTCGGTTTGGAGAAATAAAAACGCTGCTTTTCAGCAACTCAAGAGCCGCTCAAACGAGCGGCTCTTTTTTTTGCCGTCGGTTATAATACGGTTTCGGTTTACGATTCTGTTTCCCCTTTGTATTTCTTTTTTCTCTTGAAATATGAAGAAACATTCTGTGAATGTTTCGATAGCGTAGCGGAGAACAAATAACCATTCTGTGAATGTTTCGATAGCGTAGCGGAGAACAAATAAACAATCTGTGAATGTTTCGATAGCGTAGCGGAGAACAAATAAACATTCTGTGAATGTTTCGATAGCGTAGCGGAGAAAGATGTTCTCCTCCACTTTGTGGCTATCGGAACAGCCACTGGCGGTTCCTTCACTGTTCGGCCCACCGCGCACTCGATTTTTTGCAAAAATCGTTTGGTTGGGGCGGGAGCCGGTGAGTTGCAGGGGTTGACTTTGTCATTTGAGGTTTTATTGATTGTTTTTATGTTTTTTTTGATTATAACTCCGAAGCAACTGGTTAGTCTCTAGTATGATACCAAACCAAAGGACGACCAAAATCATCAAGATAACGGATCCAACACCGAATGCGGTGACATTCGAAATCATCTTGACCTTCATCATGAGGGAAAGAAATGTCTACTTGCATCCATGTATTTTTGAAAACACGTCCAGTTGGAATCAAATCGCAATCTAATACTTTGATTATCTCATTCTTGTATTCATACCAAAGTTCCTTCATTTTAGGAATCTTAACATTTAATATTTCACCGTCGGGCGTCTTGAAAAAAACAATCTGGTTCCCCCCCCCTTTGTTGTTTATCGGGAAAACAGCTTTCTGAACAGGTATCAATGACGACCAAAGACAATAACCAATATCTTTATTGTCTCTTTTCAACCACCCGTACTGTACTTGATTATCACTATTTTTAAGAATCACTTTTATTGCATTTTCCTGAATGGAGCTAATGCACAATCCTTTAACCTCATCGGCAAACTCTATAAACCCTATTCCTTTGCTCCGATAGTGATTCTTCGAATTGATGGACAAGATTTTTTTCGTCAGAGTGGAATCAAAGATGTCGATATTTATTGATTTTTCGGTCATTTCGGGATAATGGCACCTAAAATATACTACGCCAATACCCGACCAGGGCTCCACTGCAATGCTTGATAAATAAAAATGCAGTATAAAAAGTAACAAAAATATTTTTTTCATGTTGCTGTTTATTTTAATATTTTCTATCAATATGAATATGATTGTAATGAATGGAGGGATCCGACAATTTCGAATTAATAGCACCTCCTCCGCTGATACTTCTATAACCTGCATTATGAAGAGCTTCCAAAAATGTATTGTTAAGTTTGACTTGGGCTGGTGTTAAATGTAGATAGTTGGAGAATCCTTTTCCATCTTCTGTTATATAACGGAAATCAACACACAAACCATTCCTATGAGATTTGTGGCCCAAATTTGTTACTCCATCATAAGCAGAAACATCATTTACCACTACTGTTACACCTGTTTGATTAACTGCATAATTAAAGGCTGCAGCCAGAGATGGTGCGGCCCAATCATCCCCATGTTGTCCTTGAGGAGACTTTACTCCACTTTTAGTGGTATATGAATATGTGTCTTCAGTTTCTTCATTGTTAATGATTTTGGGATTCCCAATTTTTGTTAATTGTAAGAGACCAAACTCGTTTGTTTCGCCCAAATAATATGTTTCGGGATCGGCTTTTAGATTATCATATTTGCTCAGAGCAAGGCCAGCTACACCTGTAACATCTTGGGCTGTGGAATAACTCACATGCTTATTCCAAGCCACACGTGTTGTTTGATATATCCTATGATCTTCTTTACCATCAGTTCCCAAATATATTCCATATTCATCATAAAAATCTCCAAACTCTTCCCCCGTCGGATCGATAAACTTCACCGGGTTATTCGCACAATAGGCGTAAGGCGAAAACGTCGGATACTTCTCAAACAGCGGGTCACGTGAAATAAACACCGGCGGTGCCATATAACGTGCTTCGTAGTAGTACATCCCCGTCTCTTCATCCAACTCTTTTGCATTAAAACTGTATTTCGGAAGCACAGAAGAACCAAAACTGCTATTATGCTCATTCGTTATCTCCCCAAACGGCGCATACAAAAAGCCTTGTTGTACTATAGCATTTTCATCCGTTACGTAACAAGTAGAACCTAGGTGGTTGGGGTGGTAATAATAGACGGAGGAAGTATTTGGTATTAAGTTAGTTAAACCCACCTGCGGCAGCTCAAACACAGGCTTCGGGTCGTCTGGGTCTTGCTCTTGGCCGGGTTCTAAAAACTGGTAGCCTGTTATTTCGGTTACGTTCTTTCTTATCAAACTATCCTGCCAGTCCTTGCGGTCTTGCAGGTCGGGGTCGCTTACATTTATAGATATAT
>Ga0247609_10002669_pt1 | contig 18695 bp, 18 predicted proteins | sample 172DNAGHGlowgp2_FD_193487 | JGI IMG/M metagenome (GOLD analysis project Ga0247609, IMG submission 193487) | Sheep rumen microbial communities from Palmerston North, Manawatu-Wanganui, New Zealand - 1728 DNA GHGlow gp2 | ecosystem: Host-associated > Mammals > Digestive system > Stomach > Rumen ...
AGCCGGAAGAGCTTACATTTTATAACGGACCGGCATTAGATCCGTCACTCCAGAATATCCTGAATGTCACGTCATTAGGTGAAGTAGGTATCACGAGGATGGAAGTCATCGGTGATTACGTAGTCGTTAATGCAAATGTGCATCTCGATGACACTTACATAGACGGAGATCGGATCCGGGTTGCACATGACATGTTTAGAGTCATTATGAAGAAGAATATCACAAAGCCGGTTAACTTAGGCTTCAATATCACGAGCCTTCATTGCCCGAGCTGTGCCGGTTCTTACGATGCCACCAGGACAAAGATCTGTCCTCACTGCGGTTCTGCGAACAGGATCGAGGATGTCGACTGGGCCGTGGATTATCTCGGAAGATAAGCATCGTTTTAAGGAGGAGATAACATGGGATTATTCGATAAGTTTAAGAAGAAAGAAAAACCTGAGAATATCGGACCCATGTTCCTTTACAGCGAAAATGAGCTGGAGGAAGTAGACAGCTATATCGCAAAGGCTTTCGGAAAATTCGAAAATGTTTTCCATGAGCTTGTATCTCCTGACATCCATCTCGATGTCTGCTTTGTTCCGCCCACGGACGATGAGCCTTTCTATAAGCTTGTCACAATGGGTGCGGGCGCTTATGAGATGAAGATCCCGGAGAAGTGGAAGGAGTGGCACATAGAGCGCGCCGAGTATGTAATCTATGTTCCAAAGGACTGGAATATTAACAGTAGTGATATGAATGACTACTGGCCGATCAAGGTTCTTAAGGACACTGCGCGCCTGCCTATATGGTGCGATACATGGCTTTCCTTTGGACATACGCTGCAGGCAGATGAGGAGGGAACCGCATATGCTCCGGGCACGAGGTTTAACAGCGTGATCCTGGATTTCTGCGAGAACCATCAGGGCGAAGTCAGGTTTGAGACATCTACCGGCAAGACGATTACCTTCTATCAGGTGATCCCGATGTTCCCTGAAGAACTGAAGTTCAAGATGGACTCCGGCGATGCAGGTGCTCTTTTCGACAAGTTCGAAGAGAAGGGAATCGAATACAAAGTCGTAGACAATAACAGAAGAAGTGCACTGGAGTAAGACATGAAGATCAAGACGAAGACGATCAGTTACGATGAAGCAATGAGCCTTCCTTCATGGGAGCACAAGCAGCCAAAAAAGCCTTCCAAACTTCTCGCGGGAATTGCCCGCATCGGATTAGGAGGAGAACTCAAAAAGGTTGATTTCTCATGCGAGAAGATCGACATGGAGAGAGCAGGCGACGGCCCCTGGATGATACTCATGAATCACTGCAGCTTCACCGATCTCGCAATCGCTTTCGAAGTCCTGAAAGGGCGCCCTTTCAGCATCGTCTGCACATCTGATGCGCTGGTCGGAAAAGAAGGCCTGATGAGGTCTCTGGGATGTATCCCCACAAGAAAGTTCGTCTCCGACATGTCGCTGATCTCCGATATGGATTATGCGCTGACACAGAATAAAGCAAGCGTTCTCATGTACCCCGAGGCGGGATATTCTCTTGACGGCACAGGCACGAGGATCCCCAGAAGACTTGGCGTTCTTCTTAAGAAGCTCAAGCACCCCGTCGTCATGATCACCACCTTCGGTGCTTTTACAAGAGATCCGCTCTATAACAATCTTCAGAAAAGAGATGTAAAGGTCACATGTCAGATGAAGTGCCTTTTCACTGCTGAAGAACTTGCAAATACGAAGGTAAGACAGATCGATGAGATCGTTGATAAGGAGTTCACTTTAGACTATTTCAAGTGGCAGCAGGACAACAGGATCGAGATAGACGAGCCCTTCAGGGCAGACGGCCTTAACAGGATCCTTTATAAGTGTCCGCACTGCATGACCGAAGGCGAGACGGTGGGAAAGGGCATCACACTCAAGTGCAATAAGTGCGGCGCCACATATGAACTCGATACTCTCGGAAGATTAAAGGGCGTTAATGTCGAGCCCAAGTTCACTCATATCCCTGACTGGTTTGCATGGGAAAGAGCACTGATAAAAGAGGAGATCGAGAACGGCACATATAAGCTCGACGTTCCTTGCGACATAGCGATCTTAAAGGATTCCAAAGCTCTTTACATGGTCGGCACGGGAAGGCTTTTGCACGACAATAACGGATTCGTTCTGGACGGCTGTGACGGCAAGCTCCATTACGAGCAGTCACCGGCCGCTTCATACAGCGTTAACTCTGATTATTTCTGGTATGAGATCGGCGATATCGTCTCTATCGGAACTAACGAATGCCTTTACTATTGCTTCCCCAAGGAAGGCGATATAGTTGCCAAGACAAGGCTTGCAGCTGAGGAATTGTACAAGCTCTCAAAGGGAAAGACTTCGTCGGAAAAAGATTAAGCCTTATTAAATATCCTCATGAACTTTACGGGATCTAACTGATAGAGCTCCTCGCCAAGTGCGTCGCTCGCTTCTATCAGCATGCGTTCGTATGTGCACTGGAGGGGCGATACACGGTTCTCATCGCCGGTATTCATTCTGTTCGCGCAGCCGCAGGAATTTGTGCAGCGCTTAACGAGATCACAGCCGATGCACGTCTTTGGAGTGGAGGACTTTTTTGCGATCTCGATAACTTTTGCATCGTTTATACCGTCGAAAACATTGCCCAGAAGATATTTCTCATCACCGATAAATGAAGTGCAGGGATAAAGGTCGCCCTTAGGCGTTACGGGCATCTGTCTGACGCCTAAGTGGCAGCGCTCCGCAGGGTTCTTGTCCTTAATGCATTCGGTGATCTTCGAATAGATGGGACCTACGAAAATGCGGTCATTCCTGACAAACAGTTCCTTGATGTAACGGCATGTCTGATCGAGCTGATCCTTTAAGATATCAAGATCTTCGTCAGTCCAGTTTACTTTCCTGCCGTACGCGAGAACGAAGGAGAGCTTTTTGAATCCGAGCTTGTGAAGATACTTTACTGACTCTGCATAGTGGGAGACGGCCTGGGGTGCGATCGTAGCCATTGCAGTCGATTCCGGCAGGTATTTCAAAAGGAGCTTTGCCTTCTCTTCGACTACGGAAGAAGTCGGCTTTCCGCCGGCAAAGACCCTGCAGACATCCTGCGCTGTGCCGTCGAAAGACAGGCCGATGCCCATTTTCGCTTTTGCTGCGCGTCTTAAGAATTCATCGTCAAGAAGTGAACCGTTGGTGGTCATCTTGCAGTCGAATCTGATGCCGGTCTTCCTGGACTTATCCTCACAATAATCGAGGGCCTTATAGATAAGTTCCTTCTTGAGCAAAGGCTCGCCGCCAAAGAAACACAGACCTGCTCTCTGGCCTCTCGAAAAGGCAAGGTCACAGGCTGCCAGGAGGACATCTTCGGTCATGTCCCTGGGGCATTTCTCACGGATGCAGTAACTGCAGTCCATGTTGCAGTTGTCTGTCAGATGCAGTGTCAGATTCATAAGAGCATTATAACGGATTTATCAGGTTGTGGCTTCAGTAGTATCCTCTGTCGTGAATTCGACTGTAGCATCAGGATCGAAGAATTCAACATCACCTGCAAGCGCGACATTGTCGCCATCCGGCTTGGTGAAGTCAGTAGGATCTGTATAGTCAGGATCTGCAAAATCAATATCGCCTGCAAGCTGGACGTCCTCTGTCGTCTCTGCTGTCGTAGTATCACCCATGAGCTGTACGGGTTCATTGCCGCAAGCGGTTACTGTAACTGCGATCGCAGCTGCAAGACCGATGGCGTAAAGCGGCTTTTTATAATCCTTAGACTGCGTCAGCTTCATTGTTACCTTCATTTTCGTGCCCTCCTGTCGGCGTCTTCTGCCTTATATACAGATAAATGAACAAAAATGTTGCAAAGTGTTCAGATTTTCTCTGATTCCCTTTGCTTGAGCCCGTTTAAGTGGAGCCGCCAAATGATATAATGTCGATAAATCAGGGATGAGAAGTCTGATTGTTATAACCCTTAAGGAGCAATATGCTGGAACTCATAAGCGACTACATGAGGGATGAGCGGTCCCGCCATTTGCTTAATGAACTGACCCAAAAGACCTTCGGTTTTGATTTTGAAGGTTGGGTCACTGATGGTTATTTTGAAGGAGACTACATTCCTTATTCATTCGTGGAAGACGGGGTCATGATATCCAACGTCTCCGCCAACAGAATGCAGTTCATTCAGAAGGAACAGATAAGGAACTATATCCAGATCGGCACGGTCATGACCGATGTGGACTATAGAAAACAGGGTCTTGCCGCACAGCTTATGAAGCACGTTATAGAGACCTACGAGAATAACTGCGACGGCATCTATCTCTTCGGCGATCTCGGCGCCCTCGAATTCTATAAGAAGATGGGATTTAGTGTCGAGAACCAGTACAGGTACTATCTTAAGGACGAGTTCCTCAATATTGAGAAGGCTGAATGCAGATTCATGCCTATAAAGGATCAGGGTGAAGCGCTCAGGCAGAAGTATCTCGATTATGTCAGGCACAGCGCGCGCCATTCTTCTTTCGAGCAGGTCAATAAATACGGCCTTCAGATGTTCTACACATCAGGCCTTGACAGCGTTTACTACGCAGAAGACATCGACTGCTTCATAGTCAAGGAGCAGGACGACTGCACGGTGATCGGTTCAGTATTGAGCAAAGAGAGGATCCCCCTGATCGCGATCTTAAGGCGCATCGATGTCGACAACAGATGCAGGCTGGGATTTGTTCCCTTCGATGAGGACAGGAACCTTTGCGTCAGCGAAGAGTACGACGGCGGCGATGACTACAGGCTCTTCTACAGAGGCGCGGGGCTCGAATCGATCGAGCGCGACAAGCTGTTCTTCCCGGATCTGTCACACGCATAAACAAAATTTAAGGGGTGCTTCATAATGAGGCACCCCCATTTACAGAATCAATAATAATCCGGTTACTTATTGTACGCCTCAGTGATCTCTTTGCATGTCGTGATGACGTCGTAATTGAGGACTCTTAAGCGGTATGAGAGCTGTCGGAGGATCAGTTCGATCTTTACAGGGCATGCGTTGAAGATCGCCTCAAGATAATCCGGCGTGATCACTTCAACATATGTGTCGTCAGTCTCAGCGACAGCTGTGGCTTCTCTCGGGTCGCCTGTCAGCATTCCCATCTCGCCGAAGAGAGATACGGGCTTAAGCTCTGATATCAGGTCGCGGTTTTTATCGTACATGCCGACGGCGCCGTTTCTTAAGATGAACATGCAGTTATCGGTCGTGTCTTCTTCGTAGATGATGGTGTTTGTATCGCACGCTCTGATGTCTCCGCTGCCTTCATCCGTGATGTTCTCGAAAACCCCGGCGATAACTTCAGCGCTCGGCGGCGGAGCGATCGTGTCTTTGCTGCTCTCGTACATATCAACATGCTTCTTGATCCTTGAGAACAATGACTTCTTCTTGGAAGCTTCGGCATCTCTTACTTCCTTAAGGAGAACCTTTGCCTCGTTATAGTCGTTAGTCATGGCCTTGATCCTGTTTCCGAGGTGCTTCATGAGCACAAGGATCTGGTCGGGATTTTCCCGGAAATAAGTTGTGAGATCGTCCTTTGGGATCTCAATGACACGCACATTACCTACAGCCACAATAGTCGCATTTCTGGGATACGCTTCGATGATGGCCATCTCGCCGAAATACTCACCTGTCTCAAGAAGAGCAATGCGGAAAGGCTCCTGATCTTTCTTGTCCCAATCTGCGTAAACGCTGGCTTTTCCCTCGATGAGGCGGAAGAAGCTGTCGCCAATGTCACCCTCTTTGACAATAACTTCACCCTTATAGAAAGACTTCTCAACTACACTCATAACGCGACTCCTTCCTCTGACTTATGGATCCGGTTTAAATTGTGAAAGCGATATTAATATTATAGCGGAGAGATTTCCGAATTAAAGATGCCGCTGTCTTTTCACGCCCTGGGCATCAGGATGGAAAGGGTAAATGACTTCTCATCAGATTCTGCCTTCAGGATACCGTTGTAATCTTCAACGGAGCGTCTGACGTTCATGAGGCCGAAGCCGTGATGTTCCTTGTCGCTCTTGGAAGTGTAGCCTGATGTGGTAAGAAGCTTGCCGGTGTCTATCTTCTTCTCAGCTGAATTCGTGATCTTGATAACGAAGAATTTATCGGTTCTCTTGATAGCGAAAGATATAAAAGGCTCTTTGCAGGAGCTTGCAGCTTCGATTGCGTTATCAAGGACGTTCGCGAAAATACTGCACATGTCCATCGGCTTTATCTGAAGGCCTCCGTCAGCGACACCGTCCAATGTGAATCTGATATTCAGTTCATCCATTTTGTCAGCCTTCATGGAGATGATGATATCGAGCATCTCATCGCCCGTGACATATTTGGGGGACAGGGAACTTACTTCGCCGAGCATGTCTTTTAAGTGTTCCCTGGCTTCTTCCACATGGCCCTCATCGAGCATCATCTGAGTCAGGGCAAGGTTATTCTTGATATCGTGTCTGAAGCGGTTCGTCTCGACCTGCTTTTTCTTATACTGTCCGATGTATTCGAGCTCTGCCGCGAGATAGGCTTCCTGGGACCTGTTCTTTTCGAGCATTGATCTCTCAGCAGAAAAAATAACAAGGAGCACAGGCGCTGCAAGGCCAAGGATTACAAGCATGGCCGCATAAATGACGCTCATGACGCCGTATCGTAGTTCGAGCGTGGTATCGGCAGAATCCATGGCGGCAGGTATAAAAGGGAAGACCACAAATAAAACAGCCCAGACTATGAACAAGATCCTTGCGGGGATGCTTATGATGTAGTATTTCTTTGGCCTGTAGAAGCCGAAATAAGCTATCAGGAGAAGAGCCAGCGTTATCGCAAAATTCGTTATGGATATTGCGGTCCAGTATTTTCCATATCCGAAGTCGTCGAGGTATACCACACGGAATATCTCAAAGGTTCCTCCGGCAAAATATACCACTGCCATCTGTGAGAAGGTGCTCAGATAAAGCCTTACGAGATAAAGACAAATGGCGGACTCGATTGCCCTTAAGATACGCTTCTCTTTAAATGCGAAAAAATAGAATATTAAGCTGTATACAAAGATCGCAGCATTAAAGATGCTTTGTATCAGCATGTTCGTGTCTATATCGACATCGTCAGTATAGCCCATTGATACGAGAACAGCATTTATGGCCACGGTCCCTATGACGGTTACGCCGATCAAACTTAACGTCGACAGGACGAGCTTTTTGGACAGAACGATATAACGTCCCAGAAAGCATGCTGCGACGATGACGACCAGCAGCATCGAGAAGATATAATCAAGGTCGCTCAATACCATGAACGCGATGCTGTTAATGAATTCGATCCATTCCTGTGGCATATCAGAAAGCCGTTCCTTCTACGTATGTATAAAGTGCTTCTTTAAGCGGTTTTACATTGCTGCGGCTCACGGGGAGCGTCTCTCCGCCATCCATGATGACGTCATTTCCGGAGAGCTTCTTGACCTTCGAAAGCGATATCAGATAGCCTCTGTGTATCCTGAAGAAACCATCGTTCTTAAGCTGGTCTTCGAAGTCGCTGATATTGTATCTGATCACGTGTTCGCCACCGGCAGTCACGATCCTGACGTTCTGGTTCATGGATTCCATGTAGATAACGTCGTTGATATCTATCAGGATCTCTTCGCCGTCCTCCTTGATTATTATCTGTCTTGAGCTGCCCTGTTTCTCCTGAACGTATCTTATGACTTCTTTCAGCTTTTCGATGTCGACGGGCTTTGTTAAGTATCTTAATGCGTTGACTTCGTATCCTTCCAGGGCATATTCGATGTGGGAGGTCAGAAAGACGATGAAGACATTTTCGGACCTTGATCTGATCTTTTTGGCAAGGGTGATGCCGTCAAGTGCCGGCATTTCGATATCGAGGAATACCAGATCGTAGGGAGATGCGGCAAAAGCGTCAGCAAGTATATTGCCGTCATCGAAAGTGTCGATGTTAAGATCGGCATTGATAAGCAGTTTATTCAGGATAGTCTTAAGCTCTATCCTGTACCTTTCTTCGTCGTCGCAGATGGCAATTCGCACTTTGATCTCTCCTGATGAATTTATTCGATTCATATTATAAAGCATTTCGCGTGGTGCAAAATACTGTTCACGACACGAATGATACCATTCACTCCATCTGCCGTGAAAGTCCTGATCCCGGTGCTACAATCGCCTTGTGTTAAACAACGAAAGGGGTTTTAAAGTTTATGAAAAAGGTTTTAGCGGCAATCGGAAAGGCATTAGGTTATTTTGCGGTCTATTTCACAGCATCGAACATCGTAACGCTTATAGTCTCCTATGTAACGGCTTTTAATTTTGGCAGAGCAAATGCCCAGGCAGGCATCGGCAGGGAAGAAGGAATGGCCATGTTGCAGGATAAGCTTAATTCCATGACAGGGCTGTGCCTGATCCTCGGATCGCTCCTCACGCTTCTCATTTTCTTCATTGTCGAGAAGGTAAAGAAGACCAGCCTTGCAAAGGAGACTGACATGAAGGCAGTATCCGGAAAACAGATGATATTTACGGTGATCGGTGCCGTCGGAGCTATGTTCTTCATGAACTTCATGCTCTCGATCCTTCCCATTCCGGAGGAGCTTATCGGCGACCTCACATCCGGCATGAACAAGCTCTCATCTTATCCGTTCTGGATGGCAATGCTCGGAAACGCAATTATCGTACCCATTACAGAAGAGGTCTTATTCAGAGGATATATCTATACCAGACTCGGAAAGGCTATGCCTGCAATCGTTGCAGCGCTTATCTCCTCAGCAGTTTTCGGTATCTGCCATGGCGGCATTGTATGGGCAACATGGGCATTCTGCATGGGCATGCTGATCTGCGTCGTCAGAATGAAGTCAGGCTCCATCATCCCGGGTATCGTAATCCACATCATCATGAACACATTTGCTACGATCACTTCTTACTATCCTGTACTTGATAACATTACAACACCCGCTATGTATGCGCTTACGATAGCAGGCGGCATCCTCGTAGCAGTCTACATCGCAGGCATTCTTACGGATAAGAAGGCAGGCGGAGAGAAGGCCGAGGTGAAGATCACTTCTTCAGAAGCGTAAATTAGAAATTTGCAATTGGGCGGCGCCTTGATGAAGGTGCCGCTTTTTTAGTGACTGAATCTTTTCGGGACGCGAAAAAATACGGGTTGGTGCCAAATCGACGCCTGTTTTGGCACCATTTTTGGCAACAGTCTCCTTTTTGCCGTTTTTGGTGCCAATTTAGGTGGAGTTTTGGTACCATTTTTGGCAACAGCGCGAAAAGGCACGGCCACTAAAAAAGGCTGCCTCATGAAGAGACAGCCCTTATACTATTAATTCTCAAATAAAATCAGAGCGGGGGCATTGTTTCAGCTGCAACCTTCTCGATTACGACTGTATTTGTGATGATACCCATCTTGAGGTGTGCCTTAAGGCAAACGATCCTCTCCTGAGGTGTTACATCGAACTCGGCGTCCTTGCACTTTCTGTTCATACCGTGTGTCATGTGGACCTTGTAGTGGCCGTAAGCAACGGGGATCCTGATGGATTCTGCGTTTGCGAGATGTCCGAGAGGAACTTCGTTCAAGTAGATGCTCATGCCTACTGCAACGCCGAGAGGTGAACCCATACGGTAGATCTGGATTACGCCGTCTTCAGGAAGGACGAGTGAAGTGCTGCACTTCTGGCAGGGGCCGTTAGCAGCGATATCCTGAACTGTTCCGCATGAAGGGCATTTAATTCTTAATAACTGTGACATAGAGACTCCTTTATCGCGTCTTGCGTCGTTATGGTGCGGCCTGAAAGTTCAAGACCGCTGTCATTATATCATTAAATCTTGATATAATGTTCGGGTTATAATCTTGCTGTATGCAAGGGTTATAATGTCGCTTAAGTGAGAAGATGGTTTTGATATGAATCTGATTGAGATAACAGACATTAATGCGCCGGAACTCGATGTGTTCTCAAGGATAACAGAGCCGCAGCTTCGGACTTATTTCGAGCCTGAACCGGGAATGTTTCTGGCAGAGACCGCGAACGTCATCCTGCGCGCTTTAGAAGCAGGCTATGAGCCTTTGGCGATGCTCGTTGAGACTGAGAGGCTTGAGGCTGAAGCAGGGCCTGTTTTCGAGGCCATCGAAAAGTTATGGGGCAAAGAAAAACTCGATTCTATTCCTGTCTACATTGCGGGAAGGGAGATCGTTACCCGGCTCACCGGATATACTCTCGTGCGCGGCCTCTGGATGACCCTGAGAAGAAGGCCGGAGATCCTACTAGAAGAATTCTTAAAGGATAAGAAGCGCATCACGGTCCTTATGGACGTTGTAAATCCCACGAATGTCGGCGCGATAATAAGGTCGGCCGCAGCTCTCGGAATGGACGGCGTTCTGCTGACGCATGCATCTGTGGATCCGCTTACGAGGCGTTCTGCAAGAGTCAGCATGGGCACGTGTTTCCAGATCCCGTGGACCAAGGCGGCACCGGAAGAATCGGACGGACTTACGCTTATAGATATCCTTCATTCACATGGCTTTAAGACGGTCGCGATGGCGCTTACCGAAGATTCGACGAGCGTCGATAATGAGGAGATAAGAGCTAATGAGAGGCTTGCTGTCTTCATGGGCACAGAGGGACCCGGCCTTCCTAAGGAAGTGATTGCCGCAAGTGATTACCGCGTCATGATCCCGATGTATCACGGTGTCGATTCTTTAAACGTTGCAGCGGCGAGCGCGGTCGCTTTCTGGGAACTTATGAAGCCCTCGGGAAAGTGACAAGTGATACCGGTTAATGTTATTCTAAAACGCAAGAAAAAATGAGAAATAAACACTAAGGAGAGCACCATGTTATTTGCTTTAGCCTTGATACCTGTAATCGGACTTTTATGTTTCATCTACTTCAATGACAAGAAAGAGAAAGAGCCGTTCGGACTTCTGATCGGCCTGTTCTTTGCCGGAATGGGTACAGTCATTACGGCGATCATTGGAGAGCTTATCGGAGGAGCGATCGTCGGAGCCATCTTCTCAAGTGAATCGGTGATCGGACAGGTGCTGGTCGCATGCCTGATCGTCGCGCCGGCGGAAGAACTCGGAAAATTCCTTGTGTTAAGACTTATCACATGGAAGAACAAAAACTTCAATTACAACTATGACGCCATCGTCTATGCCGTTTTTGTCTCACTCGGATTTGCAGCTCTCGAAAATATCGAATACGTATTCATGAGCGGCTGGAGTGCAGCGATCATGCGTATGTTCACGGCAGTTCCTGGCCATGCGTGCTTTGCGGTATTCATGGGCTTCTTCTACAGCAAGGCGAAGTTTGCGAGCATCACGAAGAACAAAGGAAAGACCGCAATGTTCACCTTGCTTGCAATGTTCGTGCCGATCGTTGTTCACGGCATTTACGACGCGATCTTAATGGGCGGCGGCGCTGCAGGCGAGATCCTCGCAACGGGCCTCAGCATTGTCGTATGGATACTTTTCGTCATCGCGATGTTCGTCGTATCGATCATCCTCATCGTAAGGACTTCAAGGCATGATTTCTGCTTCGTTACCTTGCCTGACCAGACACAGACTGTATACAGCCCGGCGATCCTCGGTGCGTGGAACTGCAGCTGCGGTTCAGTTAACCAGCTTAATTTCTGCGGCCGCTGCGGCAGACAGCGTCCTATGAACATCGTCTGGACGTGCCCTACATGCGGCACGCTCTCTGCATATAATTTCTGCGGCCGCTGTGGTACACCCAAGCCGCTCTGAGGCCTTTGACATCATAGATAGAGACAACCGCAATAAAAGATATGGAGGATAACACCATGGAAAGAAAGTTCTACGAAGATATCGGTTATAAGCCGTTTTTGTTCTACGTTGTTTTCGGCGTTTCCGCTGATGACCTTGAGATATCACGCTCAAAGCACAAGGTCGATGAGATCCCTGAAGGACTTGATGTCGTGGCGTTATCCCGTCCTGAGCATTCGGATTATCTTGACGGGCTTCTTGGCGGAGATATCGGAAGAGTCTTAAAGAAAGCCAACAGCGATCTTTATGAGACATGCGTGAAGACGGAGAAGGTCGTGATCTTAAAGGGCGAGATCCAGAAGGACAGCACGCTCGATTATATGAGAAATGTCATCGGCATCATCCAGGCGTTCATGGACAAGGGCTCCGCCGGCGTCTTGGACCTCATGACATTTACTCTTTATTCGCCTTCGGAATGGAATAAGAGATTTTTCGAGCAGGACGAAGTAAACGCGCAGAATCACGTGCTCATCATGTTCTCCAAGGAAGATAACGGCTACTGGATCCACACCAGAGGCATGGCCGAGTTCGGCAGACCTGATTACGGCATCAGCAATGTTCCTGAGAACAAGCTCGAAGACTATAAGCAGGTCATAGACCAGATGGTCTTCTACGGCGGCCAGGGAATCGTCTTCAAGGGCACTGCCAAGCTTCACACCTTCAACGGCAAGACGTTCAGGGTCAAGCCCGAGTTCGTCAATGATTTCGAAAATGACGACTACAACAACGCGTACTATAATGTAACTGTACTTGAGGATAATGAGTAAAGCTGATTCTTTTGGGGGATAATAACTTATGAAATCAGGATCTTTGTTAACTGTTATACTCGTTGTAATATGCGCTGTCTCGATCAGTGCCGGCATGAGGTCTTTTAGTCCGGTCATTAAAATAGTAACCGGAATTATCGGTGTGATCTGCAGCATCGCCCTGCTCATTTTGGGAATCCTTGAACTTAAGAAAAGAAATCAGTAAGCAGTGGTCCGTTTCAGGATCCTTCTGAGGTCACATGTAAGGAATTAAAGTCGTGTAACAATGTTACATATGCCACAATATACGACAAAAAGGGCACTGCCGCTGCTGTCGTGATCTGGGGGGATGTGCCCGGATCGCCCTATGAGAGCAAAATCCATTCCTCACAAATTATTCATACTTTCCTTAATGGTTTGTTATTTTTGCATGCAAAAATATAAATATCAAATCTGTTAAATTTGCGGGTTTTGAGAACCGGAAACAAGGAACGCACTAAGATGGAAGCTACAACGGACAGAAAACATACTGAAAGCAGCAAGATGGATCCGCTCAACAGGTCACTTCATTTCTTTGTCGAGAATGCCTTTTCATTTACGGTCGGAGTAATGGGTCTGGTCCATCTGGTGCTGATGTTCATCTACTGGATAGCAGGCGTCAGTCCGCTCGTGCAGTTCAATCTGATGAGCGTCGTCGTATACATTTTCTGTTTCCTGCTCTGCCGGTTCGGACATATCCTTCCTGTTTACGTAAGCATTATCCTTGAAGTAACGCTCTATTCGATCATATCCACTTACTTTGTCGGAACGCGCTGCGGAACATTCTTTTTCCTGTTCTCGATAGTTCCGATCATTATCTATTTCGGATGCAATCTCTTTAAGGGCAAGCAGAGGTGGGGCGTCGTCGTAATGCTCGCACTGAACTTCGCGGCCTTCGTCATCGTTTACTTCAGCTTCTATTTCCAGGAGCCGGTCTATATGGTGTCTTCCCCAATTGCCCTGGTACTGGTGATCTTCTCGGCGTTTGCGATGGTCTTCTCGACCATCTTCTACAACGGAATGTATATCTTTACGAGTGAGAATACGGTTATAAATCTCGAAATGAAGAACCAGCAGCTCTCCATGGATGCTCATGAGGACGAGCTCACAAGCCTTCTTAACAGAAGAGGCTTCATGCCGCTCGTTAAGTCTCTCATGGAGGGCAAGGAGAATAGGTTCTGCATTGCTTTCTGCGACCTTGATGATTTCAAGCGCGTAAACGATTCATACGGCCACGAAGCGGGCGACGAAGTCCTGAAGCACACCACCATGATGATCAGGCAGGAGCTCCCGGGGAGCGATATCTGCAGATGGGGCGGCGAGGAATTCGTTATCCTGCTCAAAGATTGTGATCTGGCTGCCGCAAAGGGCAAAGTGGAAAGATTAAGAAAGACCATTGAGTCCAATCCGACAGCGTTCTTCGGCAAGCAGATATTTGTTACGATCACCATAGGTCTTGAGCAGTACAATCCCGGATACAAAGCTCCGGAAGCCCTTATCAAGAAGGCTGACGAGCGCATGTACTACGGCAAACAGCACGGCAAGAATATCCTGGTATACGAAGATCTTGATTGAGGTCCGTCTTACAACGCCTCTTAAGGTGCAAGCCCTCCAAAGCTAGTGATATAATTCTTACATAAGCGGGGAGGGCTTCATTTTGGCCAGATCCCGCACGGAAATAAGGGGCAGCAAAATAATATGTGGAATCAGAGACCGTTAAATACAGCAGGACCGGATCCTTTTGGTCTTGCATCTAAAAAGACCGGCGGGAGCACGCTCTCAGCCGAATCCGTAAAATGCCCGACATGTGGTTCGAATATCGTTTTCGAGCCTGAACTGGGCTCCATGATGTGCCGCAACTGCGGAAATATGTATTCACCTGATACGATGGAATCCAGAGGTTCTCTCGGCGTCAGCAAAGAGCACGATTACATGGGCGACAGCGATATCACAGGGGACGATAAGAACCGTCATGAGATCGTCTGCAACAGCTGCGGTGCGACGCTCATTGCCGATGAGAACACGATGTCCACCATGTGTCCTTTCTGCGGCTCGCCCGCTCTTATCACGAGAAGAATGACGCGCGAATTCAAGCCTGATTACATCATCCCTTTCAAGATCGACAAGGATCAGGCTAAGGACATTGCCAAAAAATGGCTCGACAGCCGTCAATACGTCCCGTGGGGCTTTAAGAATAAGTGCCGCCTTACTACCATGACAGCGCTCTATGTGCCGTTCTGGCTTTTGGACTGCGTCGTTCACTCCGAGCAGGGCGGTACCGGCAAGATCGGAGGCCGTGCCCTCGAAGTAACTGCAAAGATGGCCTACCATGTAAAGGGTGTTCCTTTCGACGCCTCGGTAAAGATCGCAAACAAGCTCATGGAGGCGGTCGAACCATATGACTACAAGGACATGGTCAGGTTCGAGAGCAAGTACCTGCAGGGCTTTTACGCGGATAAGTACGACCAGGTTCCGACTGACATCACGAACAGGATCGTACGAAGGATCGACAAGTTCTCAAGAGATGAGATAGGCATAATCTCCCACAGATATCAGGAATTCGAAGTAAGATCAGAGAAGAACCTCACATGGATGAGTGATGCTTCAGTCAAGTACTGCCTGCTTCCTGTGTGGTTCATGACCGTCGAGTTCGAAGGCAGCACATATCAGTTCGCGATAAACGGCCAGACAGGCGAAGCGAGCGGCCAGGTGCCCACGGCAAGCACTACGGATAAGCTCGCCGCAATCGGAAGAATCACATACAGCATGTGGAAATTCATTCCCGTGGCGCTCTGTCTATTGCTGCCTGTGATAATGTATGTGATCTCATTTAACGGCATGTTCACCGGTTCAACGGAACTCGCGCCGTTAGTACGGGTGCTTTCCGTGATAGAGCCAATACTGGTGGCTCTGACGGTGGCTTTTTTCGTAACCATATATGTATGCAGGCACATCTCGAAAAAAGTCCGGACGGGAGCCGATCTGTCCAACGACTTCGACAAGGATCCCGGCCTGGATTCATATCTTGATTCCACAAAGCCTGCGGATATCGATGTCAAAGAGACTGAACTCCGTTTTGCGCACCTCGTAACCGACGGCGAGGGAAATCTTTACGGCGCACGTACCGTCCGCTGATATTTGATGTATAATCTCTTCTTGTAAGTATGCGTATCCTCCCATAAGGATGCCTCATAACGCAGATATCTTTTCTTTGAAGAATCTGACGGAGGGTCCGGAGATGAGAAGCGTGCTTGCAAAGTAACTATATCCTCGGCAAGAGGAATAATAACAAGGAGGTTTAGTCATGGCTAAACAAAAACTTAACAACAAGACCATTGCGGTCTTGGGAATTCTCATTGGACTTATTGTCCTTATGGCATTTACTCCGCTCGGCTATTTAAGGACCAGCGCAGTATCGATCTCATTCCTCATGATCCCCGTAGCAATAGGCGCACTTGCAAAGGGTCCCTGGGCAGGTGCTCTTCTCGGAACAGTGTTCGGCATTACGAGCTTTGTACAGTGCTTCGGAATGGATCTTTTCGGAACATACCTCGCAAGCAAGAACGTGGTATTCACATTCATAATGTGCGTTATCTGCAGAGCTTTGGCAGGATTCCTGGCAGGTCTTGTTTTCAAGGGCATTTCCAAGCTTACGAAAAATTCCTTTGTCAGATCATCCCTCACAGGCCTTTCTGCAGCAATATTTAATACTGTCCTGTTCGTTGGCGCGCTCATCCTTCTCTTCGGCAAGGCAACTGTAAGCGAAGCAACAGGCATAGATCCGTCACTTGGCATCATCGCTCTTTTCGCGACCATCGTAGGCATCAATGCGGTTCTCGAAGCTATCGCCGCATTCATTCTTACAGGCGGTATCGGAGTCGCGCTTTTCAAGGCAAAACTTATTGAAGCTTAAGACTTTTCAAATCCAAACCGGAGGAACCTCATATGGTACTTGCAATCGATGTCGGAAACACTCATATCGTTCTGGGCTGTTTTGAAGACAGGAAGCTCCTTTTTACCGAGCTCATCTCGACCAATAAGACCTGCACGGATCTCGAGTATGCAACGCTTTTAAAGTCCGCGCTTGAATTCAACGGCCAAAGCTTCGGAAGCGTTGAAGGTGCCATTATCTCATCAGTCGTTCCGCGGGTCACAGGCACGATAAAGTCAGCCGTAAGAAGGCTCACTTCAGTCGACCCCGTCATCGTAGGCCCGGGCGTCAAGACAGGCCTTAAGATCAGGATAGATAACCCCGCCCAGTTAGGCAGCGACCTGGTCGTCTCCGCCGTAGCTGGCATCAAGGAATACGGCGTCCCTCAGATCAATATCTACATGGGTACCGCGACCGCTTTCTCCCTGATCGACAAGGACAAGAACTACGCCGGCACTTCGATCGGCGCCGGCATGGGCATTGAGGCTGAGGCTTTAAGCAGCAAGACTGCCCAGCTCCCTGACATTGCTTTTGAGACGCCCGAAAAGGTCATCGGCACAAACACCATCGACAGCATGAAGAGCGGCCTCATCTACCAGAATGCCGCCCTGGTCGACGGCATGATCGACCGCATCGAAGAAGAATACGGTTCTGAATGTGTCCTCGTCGCGACCGGCAGGTATGCTTCAATCGTGACGCCCCTTTGCAGGCATAAGATAATCCACGACAAGGATCTGCTCCTCAAAGGCCTTATTGAGGTGTACTACAAGAATAAATAACATCTTTGGAATATGGGTTTGAGAACCGGCTTCCTTAGTGGGGCCGGTTCTTTTTATTTTGTGGGTGGTGATTACGTACTAAATCTGCAAAATGCTTTTTTAGTACGTAATTTTTGGGCTGGAAAGATGCTTCTGAATTCCAAATTACGTACTAATTCTCGAAAACTGTTCTTTAGTACGTAATTCTTCCTCATTAACCTGGATGGGGAGGGTATTTTTTACGTGCTAATTTTCGAAAGCACGTTTTTAGTACGTAACCGGGCAGGTCAGACATACACAAACAAGGTGTAAGATAGTATTCATTCAGGCAAAATCAGCCCGCGGAAAAAATTTGCTTTTTGCTGCTTGACTCTTCCCTTGGGGAACCCTTTAGGATGAGGTCATCAAACACAAAGGAGACCAAAAAATGGACGACAAAATGACATCAGGTGAGATCGCCAGGAAGGCCGGAGTATCGCAAAAAGCAGTACGTCTGTATGACGAGAAGGGACTCTTGAAGCCCACGGATTATTCCGAAGGCAATTACCGTCTTTACGACAAGGAAGCGCTGCAGGTCTTAGAGAAGATCGTGGCATTGAAGCAGATCGGTTTCTCTTTAGAGGAGATCCGTGACAACCTGAAAGCCGGCGAGGCGCAGGATATCGAAGAGGCTTTGAGAATGCAGCTGGCAGCAATGGAAGAGAAGCGTTACCGCATTGACATGGTGATCGACGCTATCAAAAGGACGCTTGCGCGCAAGGATGAAGGCCTCGACTGGGACGACGTGGCGGGAATCGTTCAGAGCGTTACGATGGACCAGACGGCGGACCTCAATCACTGGAAATATGTTAAGCACAATGCCGGCGAAGACTGGTATGTGCAGGTCTTCCGTTCGCTGGATTTTGCTGAAGGCGGGAAGGTGCTAGATCTCGGGTGCGGCTATTCGAAGCTCTGGAGAAATAACTGGGACATCATTTCGGGCGGCACTAAGATCTATGCTTACGATGTCCGCGGCAGCTGGGCTGATGATTTTGAGAAGTTCTTAGATGAGAATAAAGATAAGCTCCCTCAGGGTGTTGATATCGACCTGACTTTTGCAGATCTTGAGAAGGATCAGGCGTGGGAGAAGATCGCCAAAGAGAAGACTTATGACCGCATCATAATGCACTATGTATTTAGTGAGCTTAAGAACCCTGAAGCAGTTATTGCCAAGGCTTCGGAGGTTCTTGGCAAGGGCGGATATCTCTCGGTTAACGGACCTGACGTTGCATCGTGGGATCTTTATTTCAGAGATGCCATGAAGGAGGCAGGTATAAACGCGCCGTTTATCGATGAGAAGATCAGGGAACAGGAAGCAAAGAGGGATGCTTTCCGCGCCATTGCCGGCAGGTATTTCTCCAACATCAGGATCGTTAATCTTCCGAGCACATTCCGTTATGA
>Ga0247609_10002670_pt1 | contig 18688 bp, 16 predicted proteins | sample 172DNAGHGlowgp2_FD_193487 | JGI IMG/M metagenome (GOLD analysis project Ga0247609, IMG submission 193487) | Sheep rumen microbial communities from Palmerston North, Manawatu-Wanganui, New Zealand - 1728 DNA GHGlow gp2 | ecosystem: Host-associated > Mammals > Digestive system > Stomach > Rumen ...
CATCTTTGGGCACAGTCTGTTCCGGCACCGGGTCCTGCTGTTGTACCGGTTCAGGAATCTGTTCCTGCACCCGCACCGGCACCTGCTCCGGGACCTTCAGTTCCGGCTCCCGGTCCCGCTGTTGTTCCCGTTCAGGAATCAGTTCCTGCACCCGCTCCGGGACCCGTTGCCGCACCGGTTCAGTCTGCTGTACCTGCGCCCGGACCTGCCCCGACACAGCTTTCTTCTGCATGGCCGATCGACACACCTCCCGTTCAGACTGCTTTCGGTGAAGCAAATGCTACATCAAAGGCATCAGGAAGTGCGGAACCTTCCAAGAAAAAGAAGGGTATTGTCGGTCTTATTATAGGACTGTCGGCAGCCGGTCTTGCGCTGGTCATTGGTGCAATCGTTGCAGTAGTTTTCATTGTTAATAATTCAACTAAAGAGACAGAACATACAAAGAAACCGACTGTGGAAACCCAGGATACCACAGCTCCGGTCTCAGAAGCCGGAACAAGAACGGTAATGATCTATGCAATAGGATCGGATCTTGAATCAAGCGGAGCCTGCCTTTCAGCCGATGTTAAGGAGATGATGTCAGCTACGCCCGGAAAGAACGTAAATATCGTTATACAGTCAGGCGGATGTCGGGATTTTAAGAACAAATACATGGAAGACGGCGCCACCCAGCGTTTCTCGATCAAAAACGGAAAGATAACCGAGCTGGACAATCTCGGTGACGTAAACATGATCGAACCTGATGCGCTGGAGGACTTTATCAAATTCGCGAAAAAAGAATTCCCGGCTGAGAAATACATTCTGGTGCTTTGGGATCACGGCGGCGGAGTTCCGCTCGGATTCGGCCAGGATGAGCTTCATGAGGGAACACTTACAGAGATCGAGATGGCTGAGGCGATCAGTAAATGCGATATCGAATTTGAATCGGTCATCTTCAATGCCTGCCTCATGGGCTCTCTGGAAGTTGCCAAGGCTCTGGATCCTTATACGGAATATATAATCGCTGCCGAGAGCCCGACATGGGGAAGTGCTTATTTCGATGTCGGAATAAACTATACCAACTTCCTGAATTACATCGGCAAGGATTTTAATGGAACAGCAAAAGATTACGGCGAGTTCATAGTAAGGGATTATATGGACAGCGTCGAAAAAGCGCAGCAGAATTCCGGATATTTCGGGATCGATACATGCATGTCCTCGATCGATACCGACAATATAATTGAAGTGTGTGATGCTTATGAAGCATTTATTGCCGCCCTGGACAAACGTGTATTCACAGAGGAAGGCTATGTTGAATATTTCCAGCTCAGAAACGACTGCGGAGAATTTGAATCAACTGACTCGGTTGACCTTACGACTCTTGCCAACAAATACATAAACTGCGGCGACAGTGAGATCGAGAAAGCCGCAAGCAAGCTCATTAACGAAGTCGGAAACTGTGTCTTCACCGAGAGCAACAATTCCTATACATATGCTCACGGAATGACAACATATTCACCGTTCCTTTATCCTGAATATTATGATGAGGCAAGATCAACTTTTGTTACTTTAGGCTACAGTGACACTACTGTTAAGTTCTATGACAAGTTCGTAAGTAAGGAACTTTATTTTCTTAACGCTACAAGCTATGCCGGTCCCTGGTATATCAAACCTTCCGATGCCGATAAGATCCAGTCAGGCGTGGAGAAAGATATCTCAAGCCTTGTTGTTGATATGGACGGCTATGAAGCGATCGCACTTGCTGATGATGATTGGGATATCATCCGTGAGGTTACCGTAACCCTTGCTTACATGTTTGACGATGACGATGAGACTATCTATTACCTTGGAACGGATAACCAGTATTCGATCGACAGCAACGGATATATCATCATCCAGAATCCTACAAACTGGGTATATTTCGATGACTTCGGATTTGTAACATGCGAATGCCTTAAGTACGAGGTTGCCGATGACGGAAAATGGTATAAGTATCTCGGCGCTGAGGCTCTGATAAACGGTCAGACTGCATATGTCGTAATAGCATCCAGTTCAGATGAACCGGAAGGAAAGATAATCGGTTACTGTTATGCGGATATCATTAATGATACCTATGATGCGAACCAGACATACCGTCAGTTTGCAGACAGCGACAAGATCATCTTTGTCGAGGAATACTATGATATTCCAAGCAAGACTGTGGAATACATGGAGCTGGGAAGTGCGGTTTCCTATGATGAGGCAGTTTCTCAATATACATATTCTTCCGTTAATTATGACGATGTAAACTGCTATATCGGTTTTGATATCTTCGACATATATAACAACGATTACTACCTGCCGCTAAGACCCGGAAAGCCTGCTTATGAGATAGATGCCGTAAGAGGTGATAACGGCGGATATTCATACGGCGGTGATTATGATGAAGGTTCAGTCGATGCTTCCATGATGGTAGGACTGGTCGTATTCTATGAAGACGATACCGCTATCAGCAACGCTGACTGCGACTGGATCGCATATGACGGCGGACTCAAGGATGATGCCACTTATTATGCTGATACTGAGGCTTTATCTCTTACATTTGAATTGCCGGAAGATTCTGATGAGACGTTCTACTATTCATATTTCTACAGTCCCGACAGTATGTTCACGGATAGGGAACTTCAGACCGTGGTCTATTCCGGAACTGCTTCATCTGTAACAGAGGGTGATAAAACATATTATCATTTCGATTATGACGGAGCAGGCAGCATTGCTCCCGGCTATTACATAATCGCAGTAAGTGAAGGAGCCGGCGGAAACAGGATACTGATCTCAGCTTGTCATGTTGTCTGACAGATAATCGTATATACTTGTAGTCAGAGGTGAAATAGAATGAAGATGACCGGTGCACAGATACTTGTCGAGACCTTGATCGAACAAGGTGTTGATACCGTGTTTGGTTTTCCCGGAGGGATGGTCGTTGATATCTATGACAAACTCTATGACAGACAGGACAAGATAAGGCATATCCTTACGGCTCATGAGGAAGGCGCCGTCCACTGCGCTGACGGTTATGCAAGAGCAACCGGTAAAACAGGTGTTGTTATAGCCACATCAGGTCCTGGTGCGACAAATCTTGTGACGGGAATAGCTACCGCATATCTTGATTCGATCCCTCTTGTTGCAATAACCGGAAACGTTGCCAATTCCATGATCGGAAGAGATTCATTCCAGGAGATCGATATCACCGGTATTACGCTTCCGATCACGAAACACAATTTCTTTGTGCATAAAGTTTCCAAGCTCGCTGATATTATCAGAAAGGCATTTGAGATCGCAAGTTCCGGAAGACCCGGGCCGGTCCTGATCGATATTCCTAAAGATGTTCAGGAAGCTGTATTCGACTATAAAAAAGATACTGTAAAGGCGGAGGATGAACTTCCGGTCTGTGATGAATCAGACATTCAGAAAGCGGTTCAGCTCATTAAGGAATCCAAGCGTCCCTATATCTATTTCGGAGGCGGAGCCGTACGGACTTCATTGGGCGAGGATATTATCAGGCTCGCTGATAAACTTGATGCCGTGATTGGCTGTTCGATGATGGGGCTTTCTGAGATCCCTTCAGATTCTCCGAGATTCCTTGGAATGCAGGGAATGCACGGAAGATATGCTTCCTCTGTTGCTCTTGCAAAGGCGGATCTTATCATAGCCTTAGGCGTAAGATTCTCTGACAGGGCCACAGGGCGCACAGAGAAATTCTCACTGTCAGCCGCGAAGATCCATGTGGATTGTGACCGTGCGGAAATAGGAAAGAATGTACCCGTTGATCTCGGTGTGTGCTGTGATATCAAAGACTTTGTAAACCGTCTTATCAAAGCTGCTCCGCAGCGGAAAAATACCGAATGGATAAAGAAGGTCGACCAGCTGAGGAAAAGGGAATCAGATGCTTATGAAGGGCTTCCTTTCCTTCCGCGTGATACCATCAATATCATTTCAGCTTCAGTAAGACCGGACACGAGGATCGTAACAGATGTCGGACAGCACCAGTGCTGGACAGCCCAGTTCTTCAAGTTCAGGAACAAGCGCACCTGGATAACTTCAGGCGGTCTGGGTACCATGGGATTCGGTCTTGGAGCTGCGGTCGGAAGTTATATGGGAACAGGCAAAAGAAGCGTGCTCATTACCGGTGACGGAAGCTTCGGCATGTGCCTTAATGAACTTGCGACAGCGGTTACCTATAATGTGCCGGTAACGATAGTCATCTTTAACAATCATGCTCTCGGTATGGTAAGACAGTGGCAGAAGGTGTTTTTCGACGGAAGATATTCAAATACCACACTCGACCGCAAGACGGATTTCGTAAAACTCGCGCAGGCATTCGGTGCAAAGGGTTTTAAAGCAACTGATAAGGAATCTTTTGAGGAAGCATTCAAAAAGGCATACAGGATCAAAGGTCCGGCCGTTATCGATCTTACTGTAAAGACGGACAGTCTGGTCCTTCCGATGTTAAAACCCGGCGGAACTTTTAATAATCTTATCCTGAGAAGGGAGGATATCAGCGATGCAGAAAAATAAGATCATCATCGCGATCTATGTTGATAACCAATATGGTGTCCTCTCGCGTGTAACCGCGATGTTTACTAGACGCGGTTACAATATCGATTCGCTTACGGTTGGTGAGACAGAATCTCCCGAGTATTCAAGGATCACGATCACGCTGACTGCAGAAAAGAATGAAAAGGATCAGGTCGTGTCCCAGCTCCGTAAGCTTTACAACGTAAAGAAGGTGATCGTTCTTTCGACGGAGGAATGTATCAAGAGGGAGCTTCTTCTCATCAAGGTCAGGAATACCGAACAGGCACACGCCGATATCGTTGAGGCCACCAATATATTCCGCACCAAGATCATCGATTTTACCGATGAAGCGATCAGCATAGAAGCTACGGGCGACAGCCAGAAGATCGATGCATTCATAGAGTATATGAAGAAGTTTGAGATCATCGAAATGTGCCGCACGGGTATCGTCGCACTGGACCGCGGAAGCACAAACATATGGTCTGAACACGAAGACTGATAATTAATACAATTTTAATTATTTTCGCTCCCTCAATGTTTTATAATGATTAAAAGGTTAAATCCTTTTGAAACTTCAAAACGGAAGGGAGTGATTTTATGAAGATCACTACACAGGGCAACGGAATTCGCATCGGCGAAAGGCTTGAGAAGAAGATCGCCGCCAAAATGTCTAAGTTTGACAAATACTTCGGCGATGAAGGTTCACTCAATGTTCGTATTAGACCTGAAGGTCCGGAGATGATTGTCGAGATCACGATGAAGTTCGACGGAAAGATCTTAAGGGCTGAGGCAAGTGATGAGGATATCCTTACAGCAGTTGACAGAACCGTTGACAAGCTCGAATCCCAGATCAGAAGACAGAAGACAAAGTTCCTTAAGAGAAAGAAGGATTTCCCCGGGATCGTTAATTATCTTGAAGATGACGGCGGAGCAGATTTTGATTTTGTCGATGAGAAGGATGAGAAGATCACAAAGCGCAAGCAGTTTGCTTTAAGACCTATGACAGCAGAAGATGCTATCCTTCAGCTCGAGATGCTGGGTCACGATTTCTTTGTATATCTTGACAGCGATACCAACTCAGTTTGTGTTGTATACAAGAGATATGACGGCGGTTATGGTCTGCTTGAACCTGAATACTGATATCAATACAATTCTTATACCTGAGGCTGCCTTATGGCAGCCTCTTTTAGTAGAAATGACTTACTCATATTTGAATGCCTTACTATCTGTAACGCAATTGTTCCACAACTGATCATTAAGCCGTGATAAACTATCGTGGGATTTTAGGATGCTACGGAGGCATTTATGATTGGAAAGAAACTAATATCGCTCTTTACCGCTGCGGTAATTACGGCCGTTTTCTGTACTGCTGCCTGCGGATGCGGCTCCGGATTCGGCAAGAAACACGGCTGGGTATATTCAGGCGGAGCAGCATATTATTATGACGATGACGGTAATGAGTATTCAGGGATCCATGTCATGCCGGATGATGGTACCACAAGGTATTTCGATGAGGATACACATATCATGATCAGGGGTGAAGCCGAAGTTGATGGAAATAAATACCTGTTCGACAGCGATGGCATCATGCAGACAGGATTTCAGACTGTTAACGGAAATAAGAGATATTATGATACGTCCACGGGTATCATGCAGACCGGCTGGTATAAGGACGGTCAGGATACATTGTATTTTGATCCGGCTACGGGAGATCAGGTAACCGGACTGACTGATATCGGCAGTGACAGTTATTTCTTTTCGCTCGAAAACGGAAAACTCGTAAAAGGTTCTTTCAATACAATAGACGGACAGTATTATGCCGATCCCTCGGATGGAAGATTAGCCAAGGGTCTGATGACCATTGAAGGTAAACTGTATTATTTTGATGATACCGGCTTAATGACAAAGGGCTGGGCCGAAGTTGACGGCGAAAGATATTTTTTTGATATGGAAAGCGGCCGGGCAGCTGAAGGCATAATCGATATCGACGGATCAAAGCACGGATTTATAGAAGGAAAGATGATCACAAATGAAAAAGCCCTTGGAGATGATCATCTTTACTATTTTGATGAGAACGGCGATATCGTCCGCGAAATAGACGGAAATAAACCGATGGTTGCGCTGACTTATGATGACGGCCCTTCCATATATACTGACCAGATCCTGGATGTATATGAAGAGTACGGTCAGAGATGCACATTCTTTATAGTGGGAGACAGGATCTCGTGGAATGAGGAACCTGCTGTCCGCGAAGCTGAACTGGGATGTGAACAGGGCAATCACACATACAGTCATGACAGACTCACTTCACTGGATCAGGATGAGCAGAAGGAAGTCCTTCAGGGAACCGACGATGAGCTTATCAGGATCTCCGGCAAGCCGTCCACTTGTTTAAGACCGCCCGAAGGAAGATGGAATGATGCATTGAGAGAAATATGCGGCTGTCCGATCATACTCTGGAGTGTTGATACACGTGACTGGGAGAGCAGGGACAAAGACAAGGTGTGCGGCAATGTTATCGGCAAGGTAAGGGACGGCGACATAGTGCTTATGCACGATCTTTATCAGTCTACGGCAGATGCTACGGAAGTTATAGTTCCTGCGCTTCTTGATGCAGGCTTTCAGCTTGTAACCGTCGAAGAGATGGGTATTATCAAATACGGCGGACTTGAAGACGGGGAAGTATATTACTCGATGTACGACTGACAGCCGCAGCTATGGTTTGAAATGGATAATATAACTGATTATGTCCGCTGGGTGGGCGGAACAGATTTTAAAGGAAGGTCATTCTCGAGAGTTGATAATCTCGTTCTGTGTCAGTTGTCTTATCTTGATCTGAAGGACATTCCGGAGAGTGATGACGGTAAAGACATAATGACTCTGCGTGAAGCGGTTACCACCATCACGAATCTCGGCTTCTCGATCCGTAAGATGGCTCCGGATGACAGTGAAAGGTTCACTGCTCTCGTCAAGGCGGCAGCGAGCTCTAAAAGGTTCGGCGAGCTCTATATCTCTTCTTTTACAGATATACTTAATGAGGAGGATTCCATCCAGTTCTCTGCAATGACTTTCTCTCCCGAACCTGAGAAAGGTTGGGCTTTTGTAGCTTTCAGAGGAACAGACAGCACAATAGCCGGCTGGAAGGAAGATTTCATGACGAGCTTTCAGCTTACATCTTCACAGAAGATGGCTGAAGATTATCTGCGGTCGAGCCTTAAATTATTTGATACGGTAACGGTCGGCGGCCATTCTAAAGGCGGCAATCTGGCGGTGTATTCCGCGGCAGTCCTGCCCGATGATCTTTTCGGCAGGATAGATCATATATACACAAATGACGGCCCGGGTTTCTGTCCTGAAGTCCTGAATGAAGATCTTATAAAGAGAGTCGATCCGAAGACCACCAGGATCATTCCGCAGTTTTCTGTCGTAGGAAGTATTTTCGCGCCTGAGATAGATGACACCTATATTATCAGGAGTGACAAGCAGATGGCGGAACAGCATGAACTCTGCTCCTGGGGGATAGATCACGGGGATCTTCTGATCGCGCAGGACGGCATCGACCCTCTTGCCGCAAGGATCAACAGGGGAATAGACAAGTGGATATACTCGGTGAATATCGATGAGAGAAAAAGGTTCATAAATGCATTCTTTGATTCGATGAGCGAGGAGGGAACACAGACACTGGAGGAGTTTACAGCCCAGGGAACAAAGGGGTGGGAGAGGATACTTAATGTCGTACTCGGGGATGATGAAGGATTAAGGATCGCGGCTGCCTCTCTGCCTGACCAGATGTTTCTTGACGGTGAAGGAAAAAAGATCACCAGATCAAGTCTTTACAGGCAGTTCAGAAGATCAGATCTTGCAAAAGGCCTTGCGATGATCCTGGCAGGACTTGTTATATTTCTCATTCCTGAAGAATTCATCTTTATCCTTGTCAGCATACTCCTTCTGGCCGCTACTGTGATCTCGGTAATACTTACCGTAAAAAAGATGAAGAAAGATAACTGGAATTTCCAGCAGCATCTGGTCGATGCCACAGTGTCATCAGTGCTTCTTGCCGCCACGGTCATCACCTTTGTAAAAGAAGGTGCGCTGTTCGTTATGGCGAGCGGTATCTTTGCTGCGTTGCTGTTTGCGTGCTCCTATAACTGCATGGCCAGAGCCAAAAAGACACATAACAGAAAATATGCAGCACTGCTTATCGTCATGAGTGCGGTATGGGCGGTGAGCGGTATATATATTCTTTTCGCGCCCGAAAACACTCTTATGGTCTATATGCTCATTGTCGGAGTACTTGCGATATGTGACGGGCTTATCAGGGTTCTGAAAGCATACAGTGTCAGACACCGCTGGTATATAAAGTAAACAAGTTGAGTGTTTTGTGATATACTCAATTTAATATGACAAGAAGGGGGCTTTCACATGGCAGACGATTTAAATAACAAGATGGAACCCGAGATTTCCGATGCTTCTGAAGCTAAAGAAGCCGTAAAGGATACGGTTGCGGAAAAGGTAAAGACCAAGACTGTTGAAGCAAAGGATACAAAAGCTGAAGCAGCTGCAGCTGCAGTTACTGCCGCAGCTACCGCAGAATCTGCAAAAGAAGCCGCTAAGGAAGCCGAAGCTGCTGCAAAGGCTGCGAAGAAGGCTGAAGAGCAGGCAGCAAAAGAAGCTAGGAAAGCAGAAGAACAGGCTGCCAAGGAAGCTGCAAAGAAACAGGCTGCTCTTGAGAAAGAGCAGGAGAAGGCTAAAGCCGCTAAGGAAAAGGCAGAAGCAAAGCTTGAGAAGAAGAGACAGAAGAGAGCAGCTCAGCAAGCTCTTATCGATGCCTGCCCTCCGCAGTACAGACCTGTATCTACATCCAAGTATTTCTGGCTTGCATTTCTGAGTGCCATCCCTTGTATCGGTTTTATTGCAACTCTTATTCTTGCGATTGCCGGACGCAACAGAAATATCAAGAACTTTGAGAAGGCGATCCTTGCTTATTACATTATCGGACTGGTGCTTTGCCTTATAGCCATCATTGTCATCGGAGTAGCACTTCCTCCTGATGTCAGGGATGCGATCCTTCTGTCACTGCAGAAGATCTTCGGTTCTGTCACCATTGCCTGACAGTTGTCCCAGGGGGGTCTGACCCCCCTTTTTTGTTGCCTTCTTTTTATCCTGATGTCTCATGTCTGTAACATTGTTATTTTACAATCGAGATAATCAAGATAAGAAAAGAGGGGAATTATTTATATGGATGACAGACTGATTTCAAAGAAAGATCTTCTTACAAAGGAAGGTATTTCTTATGGCACACTTTACCGTTGGAAGAGACAGGGTTTGATACCGGAGAGCTGGTTTATCCATAAGGCTACCGAAATCGGTCAGGCCACATTTTTCCCGGAAGAGAAGATCACTGCCAGGATAAGCCGTATCAAGGATCTTAAGAGTGAATTATCGGTAGACCAGATGCAGGAGCTTTTCTCTGCAAATGTTGAGAGCTTTAAGATCCCTATGCAGGATTTCAGAGAACTCGAGATAGTGGGAAGAATGTCACTCACTGCTTTTACTTCTGTTTTCCCGACAAAGGAACTTCTGGATTTTAATGATGTTTTCGCGATGTATGTCATCGATCATCTCATGAAGCTCTCAGGCATTTACCTTGAGGATGCTAAGCAGGTGTTAAGGCTTCTTTGCAAATATCTCTCTGCTGAAGCTTCAAAAGAGTATCAGCTTATCCTTCTGCGCAAGATGGGTGTTCCCATGACCGTTCTCGTAAGAGGCGAGGATGAGATCCTGCTTGAGGATAATGCGGAGATTATAGCCTGCGCTAATCTGGGAGAGTTTGAAGAAGCATTGAAAGATCAGCTTATAGCCTGATAAGTGAATGATATGATTTCAAACGATGAGACATTTGCGAAGATCTTAAGTGTTCTTTCCGAGAATGCAAGATTCAGGATATTGTCTCTTATTGCTTCCAAGGGTGAGATCACTGCAAAAGATATTCTTTCAGAGTTCGATTTTACCCAGCCGACGCTCTCACATCACATGACATGTCTGACTGAAGCAGGGCTTGTGGATGTGGAACGTAAAGGAAGGTATGCTTATTATTCGGTCAATGATAAGACAATAGATCTTGTCGTCAGCGGGATATCTTCTTTGAAGAACGGTTCAAAAAAAGCATCTAAGGAAAAAGACATTTCCGGTGATGAGAACAAAGAACTGAAAAAGAGCAAGAAAAAGAAGAAAAAAGACAAGAACAAGAAAAAGAAAAAAGACTGATCCGTACGATCAAGAACCACACATAGGAAGGCCCGCTTGCAGCACGCAGGCGGCTTTTCTTATGTGTAACTGTATATAGGCAAACCGGACAGAAATGAACGGTCTTCGGATACAAACAAAAAAGCTGTCTCAATTGAGACAGCCTCTCTTGTAAAAGTAATCCTATACCGTTTATTTGGCTTTCTGTGCTTTGAGGAGGTCCTTGATCTCCGTAAGAAGCTTAACTTCATCAGAAGGCTCGGGTGCAGGTGCAGGAGCTTCTTCCTTCTTGCCCTTCTTAAACTTGCCGATTCCGTTCTTAAGAGTGTTGATGGCCTTGAGCATGAAGAAGAGTATCAAAGCCATGATAAGGAAATTGATGATCGCGGTGATGAATGCACCGTAATTGAGTGAAAGAGCAGCGATCTGTTCGGGATCAAGACCGTCGTAAACTACCCACGGAAGTCTGATCGAACCAGCGATCTCAGCTCCGCCGATAGATGCGATCAAAGGATTGATGAAACTGTCTGTGAAAGACGTAACGATGTCCTTGAAAGCTGCACCGATGATAACACCGATTGCCATGTCAACTACATTACCCTTGAGTGCGAATTCCTTGAATTCTGATATTAATCCCATATGTTTTCTCCCTCCTGATGGATTGTTATTAAAACCCCGGGCATATAAAAAGCCCGGGTGTTTTTACACTATTAAATTGTATTAGGCAAACTTTCTTGCTTCTTCGGGAAGACTGTTGATGTCACCGCTGTAGAGGATAGTAGCAACAACAGGTGTATCCTTTAAGAAAGCATCGAGCTTGACGAGGAATTCTCCGAGACCCTCGGGTTCATAGTTGTTGGCAACTTTGCAGATCGCATCGACATAGATATGTGTTAAGTCGTAATCTTTGGAGCAGATACCGCAGATAAATGCGAGAACCTGATCAAAACCTTCGATGGGGTATTCCTTCATATTTACAAGACGTACTGTGGGCTTAAGAAGCTGGTCTAATCTGTTGCCTCTCTCAAGGCATACGACGTTGCTGTCAGTAGCTGCAACTGCGTTGATGTCATCGACGAGCTTTGCTGTTTTGCCCGTACCCTTAGGTCCTGCAATAAGTTTAATCATAGAATGTCTCCTTTGGGGATCATATTTCCATTGGATATTTGGATAGTCTTATTTTACTTTAATTACCGCCTGAAATGAATATAAAAGTGTAAAAAAATAAAGTCTTTTTTCGGTTTGCAAGATTTAACCCTATGTGGTAAAATGAGCCAGTTCATAAAAGAGTTTTTTACGAACGGACAGCGTTTTGCATGTCCGTTTTTTGTTGTAAGAGGAGAATGATTTGGCTAAAAGATCAAAGATTGCACAGGAAGCATTTGAACTTGCCGAGCCTGTGGTAAATGGATTGGGTTTTGATCTGGTTGACTGCTCTTATGTCAAGGAATCACGCGGAATGGTCCTGACGCTTTATATCGATAAGCGCGGCGGTATCGGCATCGATGACTGTGAGACCGTCAGCAGGGCAGTAGATCCTGTTTTCGATGCTGAGGCATCGATCGATCCGGATTTCTTTGAAGTGTCTTCACCGGGACTTACAAGACCTCTGGAAACGGATAAGGATTACAACCGTTACAGCGGAGAGAAAGCAGATGTCTCGCTTTACAAACCCTCAGACGCCAAAAAGAGCTTTACGGCTGTGATCAAAGGCGCTGAAGGCAGTAAGGTCACATTTGTATTTGACAACGGCGAAGAGATCACGCTTGGTCTTGAAGATATTGCCAAGGCAGTTCGTCATATTGATTTTTAATTCAGGAGGAAATATAAAATGCCCAGAAAGAAGAATGAAGAGGAACCTAAGGATACAATAGTAAGCCTCGTTAAACTCCTTGCGGAGGAGAGAGACATTGACGAGGAGGAAGTGTTCCAGGCTATTGAGAGCGGTCTTGTCGCAGCGTACAGACGTGAGTTCGGCGGCAACAAGCAGGATATCAAATCCGTAAGTGCCGAGATCGACAGGGAGACCGGTGAGATCTATGTATATAAGCTCGCTGAAGTTGTTGATGACGTTATCGATGATGCTAATGAGATCTCCATCGAAGCAGCCAAGGAACTGGGATATGAGGATGTCGAAGTTGGAGACGAGATCGAGATAGGTATCGATGTCGAGGATCTGGGCCGTCTTGCTGCAAGCGCTGCAAAGAATGCTATCAACCAGAAGTTAAGAGATGCTGAATCCTTCAAGATCGAGAAGGAATTCTCCGGCAAGATCGGAGAGATCACTTCAGGTACGATCGTACGTAAGGATGCTAGAAATGTATATGTTAATATCGGCCGTGCAGAGGCTATCGTCAAGCACGACGGTCAGATCAGAAATAACAGAAACGAGCATTACGACCAGGACAGGATCATGAAGTTCCTCGTACTGGGTGTTGAGGAAGCTAACGGAAGACCTTCTGTCGTTCTTTCAAGAACAGATGCAAGACTCGTAACAAAGCTCTTCGAGCTTGAAGTTCCTGAGATCAAGGCCGGAGATGTAATCATCAGATCTGTAGCCAGAGAAGCAGGTTCCAGGACCAAAGTCGCTGTTTATTCCAAGGATCCGGATATCGATGCAAAGGGTTCCTGCGTAGGACAGAGAGGACAGAGAGTCCAGCAGATCATGAACGAACTTGCCGAAGAAAAGATCGATATCGTTGACTGGAAGGAAGATCCTGCGCTCTTTATCAGCGAGGCGTTACAGCCTGCCAAGGTCTCCAGAGTCGATACAGAGATCACTACCAACGAGAACGGCGAAGTAGAGCGTTACGCAAAGGTTATCGTTCCTGATCAGCAGTTCTCACTCGCGATCGGCAAGAGTGGTCAGAATGTACGTCTTGCTGCAAGACTTACCGGATTTAAGATCGATATCAAGAAGGAATCTGACGAGAGCGTTGAGGCCTCCAAAGCACTTATCGATGACTTTAAGGTCGTTGATGATGCCGGAAAAGAGGAATGATCTTAGCAGAGCATTTGAAGATATGAAGAAGAAGCCGCAAAGAAGTTGTGTATCCTGCAGGACTGTAAGAGATAAGAAAGATCTCTTGCGTGTCGTATTAACACCCGAAGGGAATGTTGTATACGATCCGACCGGAAAGCTTTCCGGAAGAGGTGCATATCTCTGTCCCAATGAGGAATGCATAACTGCTGAGCTTAAGAAAGCACTTAAACTTTCCAGGGGACTTAAGAAGCCTTTGACAGAAGAAGAGATCAAGGAACTTTCAAGATCGATCCTGGGGAGCTTAAAGGAAAGCTGATGACAGATAAAGAAAGAGCATTCGGAATGATAGGGCTTGCTGCCCGCGCGGGAAAAGTGGTATCGGGAAGTGATTCCGTGATAGGAGCTATCCGTTCCAATAACGTGAAACTCCTGATAATCACCCGTGATATTTCCAGGAATTCCCTGGACAGGATATTGAAGAACATGACCGGAGAGAATGAGATCACCTGTTACAGTTTTTCGACATCAGACGAATTGGGAGATGCATTAGGCAAGCCAAACAGAACAGTTGCGGCTATTACTGACAAAAGCTTTGCGGAAGGAATTTCCGCCATACTCGAGACAATAGGCGAGGAGGAAGATACTTGATGAGTGAAGATAATGAGAACAAGAAGAGCGGTCTGACTGTCGGAGGCGTATCCGGCAGCAAGAAGATGAGACTCGGAAGAGTACATAAAAAGAAGGCGGAAGAAGCACCGGAAAGTGCATCAGCTCCGGCAGCCGAAGCAAAGACTGAAGTGACGGCACCTGCTCCGGCACCTGAAGCAGAGGTTAAGCCTGTTAAGAAAGCTCCTGCAAAGAAGGCTGTATCTGAAGAAAAGGCAGAGGAGAAGCCTACTGCAGAAGAGAAGAAGACCGTAAAGAAAACTGCGGCCAAAACAGAGACTGCTGCAAAGAAGACAGCTTCAAAGAAGGAAGCTGATAAGAAGGAAACTGAGCCTAAGGCTGAGGAACCTGCAGCTGAGGAAAAGAAGACTGCAAAAAAGCCCGCTGCTGCCAAGACGGTCAAGCCTGAGCCTAAGACAGAGGCAGATACTGAGGTTAAGGCCGAGCCCAAGACTGAGACAAAGCCTGAAGAGGCTGAGGTCAAAAAGCCTGAAGTAAAGGCCGAGCCCAACGCTGAACCCAAGTCTGAAGAAAAGAAAGAGGAGAAGCCTGAAGTAAGGGCTGAACCTGTAAAGGAAGAGAAAAAACCGGAGGTAAAGCCTGAGACCAAACCCAGACTTTCATCTGCCGTAATCTCGCTTCCTGATGTTCCCGCAAGAGGAGAGACGATAAGAAGTTCAACTGTGATCACCTATGCCGGAAGGGACAAGAAGAGTCCTGTAAGAAGCGGCGGTTCAGGTTTTCAGCATAAAGGAGGATTCCAGAAACCCGGCGGCGGATTCGATAAGGACAAGGATGAGGATAATACCCGTCCGCAGTTCAGAAAAACACCTAAGCCGAGGGCTGAGGCTCCCATAGAAGATGCGAAAAAAAGCAGATCTTCTTATGCCGAGAAGAGCGCTTTTGATAAGAAGCACAACAGCTCCGACAGAAGAGACGGAGAGAAGAATACATCCGTTGATAAGAGAAAGCAGTCACGTACTGCACAGTTCAGCGGCCGTGTGAACAGTGACGGGGATTATGATGATTATTCCTTCAGGAAAAAGAAAAAGAAGCAGTCTGAACAGCAGGCTGTTGTTGAACAGGTCATTACAGAGATCAAGATCCCTGCATTCATAACCGTTAAAGAATTTGCTGAAGGTATCGGCAAGAAGAGCTCGGATATCATCATGGCATTGATGAAGCTCGGCGTAATGGCAACCATCAACCAGGAACTTGATTTTGATACGGCATGCCTTGTTGCCGACAGTTTCGGTATCAATGCCGAACTCCTTGAAGAAAAGACTGAGGAGGATATCCTTTTCGAGGATGCCGATAATCCTGAATACCTCGAACCCAGACCTCCGGTAGTTGTTGTCATGGGTCACGTTGACCATGGTAAGACATCGCTTCTCGATAAGATCCGTTCCGCGAATGTAACCGAAGGCGAGGCAGGCGGAATCACGCAGAGGATCGGTGCTTATACCGTACGTCTCAAAGGACGTCAGATCACGTTCCTCGATACTCCTGGTCACGAGGCTTTCACGACGATGAGAGCCAGAGGTGCCCAGTTCACGGATATTGCGATACTTGTCGTTGCTGCCGATGACGGTGTAATGCCTCAGACGATAGAAGCAATCAACCACGCAAAGGCTGCAAATACAGAGATCATCGTAGCTATCAACAAGATCGATAAACCCGGCGCAAATCCTGACAGAGTTAAGCAGGAGCTTACACAGTACGGTCTCGTATGCGAGGAATGGGGCGGCCAGACAATCATGGTTCCGATCTCCGCAAAGCAGGGAACAGGTATCGATGATCTCCTCGAAAATGTTCTGCTCACGGCTGACGTTATGGAGCTCAAGGCAGATCCGAGGAGTCAGGCAAAGGGTGCCGTTATCGAGGCTAAGCTCGATAAGAACAGAGGTCCTGTTGCTTCAGTTCTTGTACAGCGCGGTACTTTGAGGCAGGGAGACACTGTCGTTTGCGGGCCTATCCTTGGCAACATCAGGGCTATGTACGATGACAAGGGTGCTGATATCAAGAAAGCAGGACCTTCTATTCCTGTTGAGATACTCGGTCTGCCTGAAGTCCCTCAGGCCGGTGAGATCCTTTTCGCCGTATCTGATGATAAGACAGCAAGACAGCTTGTAGAAAAGCGTAAGATAAAGCAGAGGGAAGAGCAGCTCCACAGATCGTCCAAGATGAGCCTTGATACTCTTGCTGCACAGATGGCGGCAGGCGATGTTAAAGACCTCAATATCATCATCAAGGCTGATGTTCAGGGTTCTGTTGAAGCAGTTCAGCAGTCTCTCGAAAAGCTCTCCAACGACGAAGTAAAGATCAACGTCATCCACGGCGGTGTCGGTGCGATCAATGAGTCGGATATCGTTCTTGCAGACGTATCGAATGCGATCATCATAGGCTTCAATGTAAGACCTTCCCAGATGATTACCGATAAGGCTAAAGAGACAGGCGTTGACGTAAGACTTTACAGCGTCATCTATAATGCGATAGAAGATGTTGAGAACGCTATGAAGGGTATGCTCGCTCCGAAGATCGAAGAGGTCATCTGGGGTCACGCGGAAGTCAGACAGCTCTTCAAGGTCAGCGGTATCGGTACTATCGGCGGATGCTATGTTACTGACGGTAAGATCCAGCGTTCCGCAAATGTAAGAGTTATAAGAGATGATGTCGTTATCTATACAGGTGTTCTCGGCTCACTGCAGCACGAGAAGGATTCTGTACGCGAAGTCTTGTCAGGACACGAGTGCGGTCTTACTGTTGAGAAGTATAACGACATAAAGATCGGAGACGTTATCGAAGCATTCGGCAACGTTGAGGTTAAGAGGGACTGATATGAAGAACAGAAGACCTGAGATAGTCGGAGATGAGATCCAGAAGATCATTTCGACTATAATCTCGACCAAGTTAAAGGACCCCAGAGTTCCTTTGCTTACTTCTGTCACATCCGTAAAGATGAGCCGCGATCTTTCTCATGCCACCGTATTCATCTCGGTATACGGGGATGAGAAGACACAAAAAGAAGCTATGGAGGCGATAGAGCATGCGAAAGGCTTTATCCGCTATGAGACAGTACAGGAGATCAATCTCAGGGTTGCTCCCGAACTGAGCTTCAAACTTGACAACACTCTGAACAACGCGCTCAGGATGGAAGCACTGATCGATAAAACGATCAGAGAAGACGAAGCAAGAAGACTTGCCAGAGAAGAAAAAAACACTAACAGGGAAAACAATGACGAAGAAGCCTGATGCGCTTCTTTGTCATTGCTTTTTATGCCCTGATCTGAATGGAGATCCTTGAATGAGAGAACGCTATATGGAAGGAAGCGGGCGTACTGCCCGGAACATCTTAAGCGTTATTGAAAAGGTTAAGCGTAATGATGAGACCGTGCTGGTATTCCTTCACCGGAGCGTCGACGGGGATTGTGTCGGATCAGCTTCCGGAATCTGCAGCATGGTAAGAAATCTCGGTGCTGAAGCTTATGTCGCCATTCCCGAGAGCCTGCCATATAACATGAACTTTCTGGGTATTGATGACCTTTTCTTCAGACCTGACGGAGATACTGCGCTTGCCGAAGAATTCAGGACATCCGGAACCATAGACGGCAGAAAGATAGGGGCCGCGATCTCAACTGATTGTTCCGAGAGCTCAAGGATGGGAATCTGCGGAGAGATCTTCGATTCCATTGAGTGCAAGATAGTAATAGATCATCATGCATCGGTGACCGCAAGATCGGATAATCTGTGGATCGATCCGGACAGCTCTTCGGCTTCGGAGATGGTTTTCTATGTTGCTCAGCAGCTGGCTTCGTTTACCGGTATGGATATGAAGGATCTTCTTCCGCCCAATGCGGCAAAAGCGGTCCTTGCCGGAATAGTTACTGACACGGGAAGGTTCACTTTCAAGAATACCCGTCCCGAGACTCTTGAATCATCAGGTTTGCTTATTGCATTAGGCGGAGATATCTCCGAAGTCTGTTACAACCTTTTTGACCGCAAGACAAAACAGAAGTTCCTTTTATCTGCAAAGGCAAGATCTGAAGTCCGTTTCTTTTGTGATGACAGATTCGCGCTTACGGTTGTTCCGTATTCGCAGTTCGTGGAATACAACGCCGGACCTGACGCTGTTGATGATGTCGTATCCGCTATGCGCGATATCGACGGTGTAGAACTCGCGATAGTCTTAAGACAGCTTGAATCCGGTGAGATAAGAGGCAATATAAGATCCCAGGATTATTTCGACTGTTCAAGATT
>Ga0247609_10002671_pt1 | contig 18687 bp, 15 predicted proteins | sample 172DNAGHGlowgp2_FD_193487 | JGI IMG/M metagenome (GOLD analysis project Ga0247609, IMG submission 193487) | Sheep rumen microbial communities from Palmerston North, Manawatu-Wanganui, New Zealand - 1728 DNA GHGlow gp2 | ecosystem: Host-associated > Mammals > Digestive system > Stomach > Rumen ...
AGAAAATGACCAGCGTGAGGACGACATGGGACAGATATACTAGCAACACTCCCGCCACGACAAGCAGTGGCAGCGATGACTCACAAACGGCCCTCAACATTGCCACATCGCTGAATTCATCGGAGGTGCTCAAACCGTTACAGTTACTATGCGCCACCGACAACACCATTGACGAGAAGAATGACATCGCAATATCCCAAGCTAGCCATTTACCGCTGCGCCCCACATCGTGCAGACGCCTCACCGTCACGGCTAGCACCGGAAACAGCAAGAGGAGGATAATGACACCGACAACAATGCCCAGGATAATCGTCGGCAGGTACCACAACACCTCGTAACCCGATGCCGACTCGTCAAGGTTGAAGCAAAGGAACGCCAACGGCACCAACGGCACCAGAATGACTACCATTGCGAACAGGCTGAACCACCAGTACTCACTACGGCGTGAACGACCCGCAAAATCAGTATACTTATCCCAACACAACCTGATCGCCTCACGGAGTGTCACCCGAGGCTTAGCCCCACCAGGTGGTGGCGAGGAATCAGCCTCCCGATCCTGCTCCACGGAAAACAGCTGATCCAAAACGGTATCTTGTTCTTGAATAAGTTCCATAATCCCATCTATTAAGCAGTCAATTCACACAGCGTTCAGCTCTGTTGTAGTGCAAAAATAAGGACAGGAAAAGTATCGCTCAAAACATTTAAGAGGAAAAATAGCACTTCACGAAAAAAAATGCAGTAAAGTGTAAAAAAATTTGACAGTTGACGCCCCACCGGCGAGTCCTGATGAAGAAAAAAACGAGATGGTCACCGCCACAAGACAACTATTTTTTAGCCGTAGCCGACGAGTTTACAACCATTAATGCAAGCATTTTGATGTTCGGTTTGCACATCTTTTGTAATTTTGCAGTCCCATTACAATCAATTAAGATGAAACGACAGATTAAGATATGGCTGGAATGCTTCAGGCTGCGCACGTTGCCCGTGTCGATGAGCGGCGTAATCATTGCCATCGGCATCGCCAAGTGGCACCACCACTTCCATTGGATTCCAGCACTGCTATGCTTGGCCTTCGCCTTGCTGGCACAGATAGCCTCCAACACCGCCAACGAGTACTTCGACTTCCTGCAAGGGACCGACAAGCCCGGTCGTGTGGGTCCTCGTCGCGGCGTCACCGAGGGTGACATCAAGCCCGACACGTTGAGGAATGTGACCATCGGACTGCTGGCACTCGCCGGAGTTGTGGGCTGTTGCCTCATCCCCTACGGCGGCTGGTGGCTGCTGCCCGTGGGCATCGTCATCGCGCTGGCGGCACTGGCCTACAGCACGGGGCCCTATCCCCTATCCTATCACGGCCTGGGCGAACTGACGGTGTTCATCTTCTTCGGCCTGGTGCCTGTCAACCTCACCTACTATGTGATGGCACTGCGATTTGACCCAATCGTCGTGCTGTTCTCCATCACCATCGGGCTGATGGGTGTCAATGTGCTACTGGTCAATAACTATCGCGACGTGGAGGATGACCGTGAAGCCGGCAAACGCACCTCGGTCGTCATCTTCGGCCGCCGACCCGCCGCCCTTGCCTACCTCATCAACGGCTACGCCGGCATCGGCATGCTGAGCGCGCTGTGGGTAATGATTGTAGCCCGATTTGGCATGTGCAGCACGTTGCCCATGTGGACGCTCGCCGTTCCCGTTCTCTACCTGGTCATGCACACCGCCACCTGGTATAAACTCACACGCCGTGATGGAGCCGCGCTGAATCCCCTGTTGGGCGAGACAGCACGCAACATGCTCATTTTCACTTTACTGTTAACCCTTATCCTCATTATTTATTCTTGACGACACCATGGCTCTGATTGATGACATACGCGACCTGCGCATCGCCGACTATGACTATCCCTTGCCCGATGAACGCATCGCCAAGCACCCCCTGGCCGAGCGCGAACAGTGCAAACTCCTGTATTACAAAAACGGAGAAATCGAGGAACGCAAGTTCTGGGAAGTGCCCGCCTTGCTGCCCGAGCACTCGACCCTCATCTACAACAATACCCGCGTGATCAATGCCCGCCTCAGGTTCCGCAAGGAGACGGGGTCGACAATCGAAATCTTCTGCCTGGAGCCGGTACTGCCGCGCGACTACGAGCAGATTTTCCAGACCACGGGCCACTGCGTGTGGCAATGCCTGGTGGGCAACAGTAAGCGCTGGAAACAAGGTCCCCTGACCCAAGCTGTCTCCATCGAGGGCCATGAGGTCACCCTGCAAGCCACACGTGGCGAGCAGCGTGGCAATGCGTGGGAAATCGCCTTTGACTGGGATGGTGGAGAGAGTGGAGAGAGTGTCACCTTTGCCGACGTGCTGGACGCCATCGGCGAAATACCTATCCCTCCCTACCTGAATCGCGGCACCGAGGAGAGCGACTCGACTGATTACCAGACGGTCTATAGCCACATCGACGGCAGTGTAGCAGCACCCACTGCAGGCCTGCATTTCACCGACGAGGTGCTCGCCGAATGTGACAAACGCGGCATCTTGCGCCGCGAGATCACGCTCCATGTGGGTGCCGGAACGTTCCAGCCCGTCAAGAGCGAACACATCGGTGATCATCCGATGCACTATGAATTCATCAGTGTGGACCGCCAGGTCATCGAGGACATCATCAATGCCAAGGGCCCTGTCATCGCCGTGGGCACGACCAGCGTGCGCACGCTCGAGAGCCTGTACTACATCGGTCAGATTCTGGAAGATAACCCCGACGCCGACGAGGAGGCACTCACCGTTACCCAATGGATGCCCTACACAACCCCGTGCCGGATATCCACCAAGCAAGCATTACAGAATATTGTCGATTACCTGAAGCGTCACCATGCCGACACCTACATGGGCAGCACGCAGCTGATGATTGCCCCTGGGTTCCAGTACCGCATCGTCAGCGGCATGATCACCAACTTCCACCAGCCGCAGTCCACGCTGCTGCTACTGGTGGCCGCCTTTGTGGGACAAGACAAGTGGCGCAGCATGTATGACTACGCCATGGATCACGGCTTCCGTTTCCTGAGCTACGGCGATGCCCAACTCCTGCTACACTAACATAGAGTGGCTTCATCATTAAGCTACTAAAACTATAACCGCCCTACGGGCGGGAAATTAAACAAATTATTAATAAAATTAAAATATAAATGTATTTTATTTAATTTTTATACAAATTTTGTTTAATTTCTCGGCCGCTAGGCCGATCTATAATCATGAGGCGAATGATGACACACCGCCATCCCGTGCGCTAGCACGGTTATAGCGGCGAGTCACAATCATTGGCACACTCACATTCAGATGACCACGGCGGTGCCGCTGGTGGCGACCATGAGCATGGAGTTGTCCTTGCCGATGGTCTCGTAGTCGATGTCAATGCCCACGATGGCGTTGGCACCCATCTGCATGGCACGTTCCATCATTTCCTGCATAGCGGTGTCCTTGGCCTGGCGCAGCACTTTCTCGTAGCTAGCCGAGCGTCCGCCCACGATGTCGCGGATGCCTGCCATAAAGTCTTTCAAAATGTTGGCACCGATGATGGTCTCACCGGTCACTACGCCCTTGTACTCACGAATGCTGTAACCCTCAATCTGGGGAGTTGTCGATAGTATCATACGTTCTTATTTATAATGTTGTTAAAATACTCAAAATCAATTCTGCAAAAAATGTGCCAAACTAGGATAAGGTGAAAATCATGCATTGAAGATGCTACAGATACTGGACACGAACCGGCAAACCGAGGGTAAAAGTGTGTGCGTCATGCATGACATACACTCATTGTTATTGAAAAAAAGGTCGAATCAGTGTAGTTTTCTGCCCCACTGATGCGTCTAAAGAGTAAAAACGATTAAAACGACAAAACGATGGAACAAGAGAAATATCCTAACAGCAATGGAGATTCGGCTGAGAATAAGCCGACGACCAGCATGAGTAAAGATGAGCTGATTCAGCACATCGGCCAGACGCTTGCCCAGATTACCAAAGACGTAAAGTGGGGCATCTTGCTGGACGCGTTTTTTATTGTCATTATCGCATGGTTGTCATTCAGTCATCATGTGGAAAACTACGTCATCTACAAGTTTGCCATTTTCGTGACCTTTGCAGCCATCATTATCATTGTATCGGTTATTGACTGGCTCTGGCTAAAAAAGTTCAACAGCACTACACGCCAGGAACAGTTGGCAGGAATTAAGCGCTACAAGAAACGCCACCAATTGTTAGGATGGATGCTGGCCTTCTTCTTTGGCCTCTACATCCTTGTAGATACCATACATAATACCAGCATCGGTGTCATCGTCTTTGGTATCCTATTCTACTTGGGCTTCATGTTTGTGTACTTCAAGACTTTTGATAAAACGTCCACCAACAAAAATATCCTGGACCTTGAGGAAAATGTCTCTCAACTGACCGAGATGGAAAAACCATAAGATGGCGTTGCCCTACTACTTGAAAGGCACCAATGAGAATAACAAATAAACCCAATATTATAAGGTGAATCCTCACTGATAAAAAGAATGATTAGTACCACAATGGTCACAATGATGAGCCTATCCCCTTTTACCTCCCCATAGAAAAACAGAAAAAAAGAAAAAACTGTGTAGTTTTTTACTACACTGGTGCGTCTAAAGAGTAAAAAGTAAATAAAAACTGCAACTTTTTGACGCTTGACCGCGTCTATTACATAGATAACGATAACAATTAAACCCAATATAGATTATGAAAACTTCAATGGTAAAAAGATTGTTTTGCGCCGCACTGGTTGCCCTGATGAGTCTTATCACGGTAGCCCAGGACTTCAGCGGCGACTGGAAAGGTAACATCGAGGTGCCCGCCTATAACCTCAAAATCGGTGTGGTGCTCCACATCGAGCAGAACGATAATGGCATCACCGCAACGATTGACGTGCCCGAGCAGAAAGCCTTCGGCTTGAAGTCCCAAGCCAAGATCAAGGGAGATAAGTTGGACCTGACCTTCCCCGATATGGGCGCTTCCTACGAGGCCAAACTGAACGAGAACACCCTTGACGGCACTTATAGCCAGATGGGTATGTCGATTCCCCTGAAGCTGACGCACGAAGTCGCTGCTGCCGACAACGGCGACGACGACTGGGTGAACGACTCGCTGCTGAGCGTGTTTGACAACATCCAGCTGAAGGATGTCACCGTCACCGCCCAGCGCCAGCTCATCAAGCAGGAGGTGGACCGCATCGGCTACAGTGTCGCCGACGATGCCGACAGCAAGACCAACAACGTGTTGACCATGCTGCGCAAGGTGCCGATGGTGAGCGTCGATGCCAGCGACGAAATCCGCGTCAACGGCCAGACCAACTTCAAGATTTTCCGCAACGGCCACCCCGACCCCTCGCTCTCACGCAACGCCAAGGACATCCTCAAGGCGATGCCCGCCAGCAGCGTGAAGCGCATCGAGGTCATCACCGAGCCCGGCGCCAAGTATGACGCCGAGGGCACGACGATGATTCTGAACATCGTCATGGCCGACAACTCGACGCTCAAGGGCGTCTCGGGCATGGCATCGGCCAGAGCCGACCACAGGGGATCAGTGGGTGGATCATTGAACCTGACCAGCCAGCTCGACAAGGTGGTGCTGTCGGTGGACTACGGCATCCATCATGATGGCAACAACGGTCAGAAGACCAATACCAAGACCTATAACCGCTACACCGATAGCGGGGCAGAACTGATGAGCGACGGTACCTTTGACGTGGACAAGATGACGGTACACTTCGGTGACATCAGCGCCAGCTGGGAGCCCGACACGCTGAACCTTGTCTCCCTGTCATTGGACGGTTATGCCTACGACTACGGCGGCAACGGTTTTACCAACAGCATCATGCGCAGCGCTGCCGGGCAGACGCTCTACAGCTACGACCTCGGCAACCAAACCAAAGCCGACAGCTACAGCTTTGACAGCCGCCTGGACTACCAGCGCCGCACCCACCTCAAGGGCGAGACCATCACGCTGAGCTACATGCTCTCGGCATGGCACAACAAGAACAAGGACAACTCGAAATACTCCAACATTGTGAATCTGCCGGTGCCCTACTACGGCATTGACCAGAACAGCAAGGAAAACTTCAACGAGCACACCGTCCAACTCGACTGGACACGCCCTCTCACCCCGAAGCACACTATCGAGACCGGCGCCAAGTATATCTATCGCCTGAACCGTAGCCACAACGTGCTGGACTACCTAGGCACCGACGATGACACCGACCTGCATTACAAGCACGTGACCCAGGTGGGAGCCGCCTACGTGAGGTACACCTTCAACAGCGGTCCCTGGAGTGCCCGTGCCGGCCTGCGCTACGAGCACAGCTACCTGCGCGCCTCCTATCCCGACAGTCACCTGAGCCCCTATGAGGCCCATCTCAATGACTTTGTGCCCAGTGCCAGCCTGCACTACAAGTTCAACTTTGCCAACAGCCTGAAGTTGTCCTACGCTGCCAGCATCAACCGTCCCGGCATCAGCTTCCTGAATCCTGCTGTAATCGAGACCCCGACGAGCTGTTCCTATGGCAATACCGACCTGGGCAGTGTACACTACCACTCGATGAGCCTGACCTATATGCACGTGGGTCCCAAGCTGACGTTCAACATCACGCCGCAATTCCAGTTCAGCAACAACGGCATCGGTGCCGTGAAGTGGACCGAAGGCCTGGTACAGGTTTCCACCTATGAAAACACGCTCAAGACCTACTCGACTACGCTGTCGGCATTCGTGCAGTGGATGATGACCAAGAAGACCAACCTCATGCTCAACGGCTCCATCGGTTACAACTACTACAAGAGCAACGAATTGGGCTTGAAGAATGACCGCGTCAGCGGCAACTTCTTTGCCAACGTGACCCAGTACCTGCCCTGGAAACTGCAGTTGTCGGGCTTCGCCGGCATGTGGGGCGGCGGCATCAGTGACCTGTATGGCCGCATGGGCACCGTCTTCTTCCATGGCTTCTCGCTGCAGCGCTCCTTCCTCAAGGAAGATCGTCTGACCGTGCAGTTGCAGGCAGTGGTACCCTTCAGCGGCAAGTACATGAACATGAAGAGCTATGTGACCCAGGGTGACGTGACGGGCTGGACCCGCTACGAGCAGCAAGCACGCCGCTTCGGCATCAACATCAGCTACCGCTTCGGCTCGCTCACGACCCGCGTCAAGAAGGCCGACAAGTCGATCGAGAACGACGACCTCATCGGCAGCGGCAAGCAGTCGGGCAGCACCGATGGCGGTGTCACCGGCGGCATGGGCGGCGGAAATTAAGAAATAGTATCTCATCAATCATTATCGACATGGTCTCAAGGGAATAAGCACCCGATGGGACCATGTTTCTTATAATAAATGGGCTAAATAGATGCACACTTTGCCATGTTTTTGCTAATTTTGCCCCCTAGAAATGAGAAGCAACTACAAACATATCGCCTTTCTGTGCGGCAACTTCAAGCGGGAACATGCCATTGACTCAAAGATGCTGGAAACTGCTGGTTGGGAGCGCGTTAACTACACGCCCGAGGATCAGCGTATCAGCAAGCGGTATTACTACCCCGAGTTTATCGACTTCTGCCGTGCCAAGTCGGTTGATGACGGCTGCGTCAAGTATATCATGCCCGTGAACACGATGGTCTCGATGTCGGTCAACGTCAGGGGACAGTCCCACTGCTACTCATTCCATGTCAAGGAACTCACCCTATACTTCATGCCGCACGACATGGTACTCTACAGCATGAATGTGGAGCAGGATGCCAGTTGCTTTGACGACTGCTCGGCGCTGATTTACACGCTGCGCTATATCGACGACTTTGCCAGCGATGCCTATCGCGACTTCTATCGCGCCGCTGTCCAACCGATTGTTGATGTCTATAATTCCCTGAAGAAACATCCATTGCCCGACACGACAATGCTGGTCGAGAACGGCAACAAGTTGCGCGTGTTCCAAATCATTGACGCGCCTGCCGAAGTGCTCAACAGCCTCACTGATGACCAAAAGCGGCACCTGCAGTATGACCTTGCCACCTTCTCTACCGTATCGGTCGAGGGCAATAAGGCCATCGACAGCCCCTCGGAGAATTGGCAGACGAGTAACAAGAAATGTCGCGTGGCGGTGTTTGAAAGCTGGACGGCATTATCGATGCTTGATTCACTTAACATCTTGTGTTCGGACTGCGAGAGCCTAATGGGCAACTGGATCAACAATTACTTCGGGTGTATCTACATCCAGGCCTTGTTCCAGAAGGTGTGCCTGTTTGACTTCAACAACCGTTTCAGGCAGGCATTGCGCTTGCAGGGTGACCGATCATCCTCCAAGCAGGTCAACAGGCTCATCAAGGAATATGAGACATTTGAGCGCAACTGCTGTTTCAACAGGATTTCCTACAATTTCCTGCCCCAGCTTATCTCGGATGCCATCAACAACAGTCTCGAAATCAATGACGAAATGAACCAGTTGTACCGCATCATGGCCAAGGAGAGAACCCGCAGCGAGGAGACAAGCCGCAAGAAGATGAACGCTCTGCTCATCGGCATCTCATTCTTGACGCTGTTCTCGGCCATCTGGGACGCATGCAGCATGTTTAACGAGATGACCAGTTTCAAAGCACACTTCGGCAGCACCTTCTGGGGGTTCCGCATTGTCGGGCTCATCATGGCCTTCATCGTTATTGGTGTGCTCTTCTACCTCTATAAGCGCAAGAGAGATGCATGACGATTGACTGAACTGAAAAATATAACTGATAGTCTTAAATGAAAAGGATATTTCACATAGTGCTCATAGCGATTGCCTCTGTCATGATTGTGGCATGTGAGGGAGACCATAAGGTGATTGAGACCGACTGGACAACGCTCGAGACGGTAGAACTGAACAAGCAGTACCGCAAGTACATGGAAGGTGATTGGGTGTATCAGTATGATGACAGCGTCCATTTCATCGAGTTGTATTACACGTTCAACACCAAAGACAGCACCTTCAACGGCTACTATAATGAGCTCATCCGCACCAATGTATCGTCGGATGGCACGACCGAGCACGACCAGTGGCAACTGTTGTGGCAGGGGTCTTTCTCTGGCAGATGGGAATTACTTCACAGTGTGAACCTCAACCACGCCTACATCTATATGGATAACATGGTCTATAAGGATGTGCATGGTGTATTGTCCAATTATGATGTACTGGCGGGCAGGGTTTTGTTCTATGGTGCCAACAAACACACGCTGCGCGTGACCACGCCGCTCACCTTCAAGCTCATCCACATGCACCATCCGGTGGAGTGAGAAGCCAGATTAGAAGTTAGGAGTTAGGGGTTAGAAGTTATTAATGTGGCATGAAGCGGGAAGGGTCTTCCTTGTCTTCAACAGGTTCGTCGGGTTGTTCTTCTTCGGGTTGTACTGTGGGAGGGGTTGAAGTCGAGTTGTTCACTTTGCCCTTGTGACCCTTGTGGACATGCTCCAGGCGCTTGAACTCCTCGCGCACATGGCGACGTCCGCCCTCAAAGGTGTCGTCGACGGCCTTCTCGATGGTCTCATTGAACTTGAAGGGCAGCAACGATATGATGGCCGACAGCAGTGATAGTGCCGTCAGGACATAGGACAATTTGTAACCGATACCCATGCCGATGATCGTGTAGCCCTCGCCCAAATCATTGTCGGGCGCTACCTCGGGGTCGTGTTGCAGGGAGATATCATAGGAGGAACCTGTCACGGAATAGAACCACAACCACAACAGGATGCAGGCAATGGCTGCTATTACCCACCAGCGACGCTTGAGGCAGTTGAGAAAAATCGCACCGAAGCATGCAAGGAATGGCAGCAGAGCCAACATCACTCTGCCGATAGACTGGAATTGTGATATAGTACCGGCAGTAAAGCCCAAGCCAGTTACCGTGCCTATCAACGAGATATCGTGGAATGGCAGGAACACGTAGCAGATGAGCGCCAGTACAAGCAATATATTGGTTATCGGTCTCATGTCATTCAGTAGTCAATGTCGGCTCACGGGAACCGCAATAGGGTGCGAATTTACTAAAGATAGACGAAACTGCCCCAGAATGAAACCAAATTTTTCACTTTTTCACGTTTATTAGCGACCAAATGACCATTCAACCAATACCCCACGCTAACGCGCTAAGTCGCTAAGGATTTATTATTTATCGTGAGTTCGATGATAATAAAGGGCTGATACTCAATGACGCATCATGCATAGAGCGGAGGTGTTTGTGTTACTGCGGCTGATAACCATCTTCGGGGCATCAACGTCCCCCCTGGCCCACGCTAAGGCGCTAAGTCGCTAAGGATTTATTATTTATCGTGAGTTCAATGATAATAAAGGGCTGATACTCAATGACGCATCATGCATAGAGCGGAGGTGTTTGTGTTACTGCGGCTGATTTCTGTTTTGGGTATCATCAACGCCCCCCTGCCCCCTCTAATCTTAGAGGGGGAGGTGCTGACGCAGTGAGTTTTAGTTAATCATTACGTCGAACGGATTGCTGCCACGCCGAGGCGGGGCCCTAGGTGGCTGCAGTATTCCTTGCTAACACTAATGATCAGAAATCAGCTGGTTCCCTAGCTATTGGGTGGCAATGTGGTGACGGTGGCAAGCACTTGCTCGCGGAAACGCTGATCGTTGCGTAGCCTGTCCAGCGCCTTCTTGGAAGCCGACTGGTGGGACTCTTTCTTGCTATAGCCCTCGGCATCGCTGGCGAGAATGCCTCCCAGCAGAATCGCGGTGCGGAAAACGGGGTTCTTGTCGGCGTCGGTATAGGAATCTATCAACTCAAACTCGATGGTCACGCGATACTTTTGCGTCCACTCGATCAGTCTGGACTTGAAGTTCTGCTCGGTCTTCACGAGGTCGTTCAAGTCAAAATGTTTCTTGATGAGCCGGTTGATGATGAACTTGCGGCATCGCTGATAGCCCTGGTCCAGATAGACGGCGCCGACAAGGGCTTCCAGGGCATTGCCGCTGATGTAACTGTTGTGGGAAGAGGAACGCATCGAGGCATGGACATGGGTGTCCAGATGCAGAATGTTGCCGATGCGGTTCAAGCTCTCGCGCTGCACAATCTTGGCACGCGTCGAGGTGAGAAATCCCTCATGACGTCCAGGATAGGCGCCATAGAGGAAATCGGCCACCACGGTATCGAGCACAGCATCGCCCAGGAACTCCAGGCGCTCATTATTGGCCCAGTGTCCAGCAGCAGTCTTCACAGGCTTGGAACGGTGTACCATCGCCAGTTCATAGAGCCTGATGTCGCGCGGATAATAGCCCGTGATGCGGTGAATAAAAACATAAAGCTCCTTATCCTTGACGAAAAGGAGCTTTACGAGTGATATGACGTTGTTGAGCGTCATCGCGCTTTTCCCAGTGTATTATTTCTGGTATTTCTTGACGATGATGCTAGCGTTGTGTCCGCCAAAGCCGAACGTGTTGGAAAGTGCAATGTTAACAGACCGCTTCTGAGCCTTGTTGAAGGTGAAGTTCATCTTGTAGTCAATGTTCTCGTCTTCATCGCCGTCGGCATGGTTGATGGTGGGAGGAATGATGTCATCACGACAAGCCAGCAGACAGAAGAGGGCCTCCATAGCGCCGGTAGCGCCCAGCATGTGACCCGTCATCGACTTGGTGCTGCTCACGTTGAGCTTGTAGGCATGCTCGCCGAACACTTCCTTGACGGCCTGGGCCTCGCTCAGGTCACCGACGGGGGTCGATGTGCCATGGGCATTAACATAGTCAATATCCTCGGGCTTGATGCCTGCATCCTCGATTGCGCGCTGCATCACGAGCTTAGCGCCCAGTCCCTCGGGATGGCTGGCAGTGATGTGATAGGCGTCGGCACTCATGCCGCCACCGATTACCTCACCATAAATCTTAGCACCACGAGCCAACGCATGCTCGAGTTCCTCGAACACGAGGCACACGCCACCCTCACCCATGACGAAGCCATCGCGCGAACCGCTGAAGGGACGTGAAGCGCCCTCGGGGTCGTCGTTGCGCAACGAGATGGCCTTCATGGCATTGAAGCCGCCCACGCCAGCGGGGAACAAGGGAGCCTCGCTACCGCCAGTGACGATAGCCTTGGCCTTGCCCAGACGCACGTAGGTGAACGCATCAATCAGAGCGTTGGTCGAAGTGGCACAAGCTGATACAACACCGAAGTTTGGACCGCGGAAACCGTACTTGATAGAGATCTGACCGGCAGCGATGTCGGCGATCATCGTCGGGATAAAGAACGGGCTGTACATGGGGCCACGCTCAGGATTCCTGGCGTAATCTCCAGACTGCTCCTCAAAGGTGTGCAGACCACCGATACCTGACGCGAAGATCACGCCAATCTCGTCGCGGTTGATGCCCTCGGCGAGCAGGTTGGCGTCCTCAACGGCTTGCTTGGCACAGGCCAGCGCATACTGTGTGTACAGGTCATTGCGCTTGAAGTCCTTCACCTCGCGACGGTCGTTGGGGTCGGTCACGTAGTTCAGCGGATCAAAACCCTTGAGCTCACAGGCAAACTTGGTCTTGAACAGAGTGGTATCAAAATGGGTAATAGGTCCAGCTCCGCTTACTCCCATCAGGGCGTTGTTCCAAGTCGTCTCAACGTCCATGCCAATGGGAGTAATGGCACCCAGACCTGTTACCACTACTCGCTTTAATTCCATGTGGTAGTAGGAAAATTATAAAAAGGTGGATGCCATGAGAATAGCCCGTTGCCGGGTTTTCACAATGGTATCCACCTATAAGATTTTTATTCAGCGGCCTTAGCCTCTTCAATAAACTTGATGGCGTCGCCTACGTTTTGAATGGTCTCAGATTTGTCATCGGGGATCTTGATGTCGAACTGCTTCTCAAATTCCATGATCAGCTCGACGGTATCAAGACTATCAGCACCCAGGTCCTGGCTAAAAGTAGCCTCGGGAGTTACCTCAGACTCGCTAACACCTAATTTGTCAACGATAATTTGTTTTACTCTTTCTTCAATTTCTGACATAGTCGTAAAATTTTAAAGTAATAATGTTGTGTTAAAAATTTATTTTCACGTTTTGAATCAACCAGGTAAGCTGTCCATCACGGGGTAAAAAACGCCATGGTTTTCAACATGCCCTAGTTTTGAGACTGCAAAGGAAATACAAATTCTTCAAACAATAAAGAAATTTTTACTTAATTTCTGCCCAATTGGGGATTTTTAGTCTTTATATTGGTGAAACACAATGTTTTTAAACAAATTTTCAAAGTTTTTACTTCGAAATTAGGTTAAAAAATGTAATAATTCACGATTTGTGCCTTTGCCACTTTGTGCGTTCTCCTCTTGAACGCCTTCCCGTTGCAAAAATCATCCGTTGGACTCCCCCTCTGCCCCAAAGTTTAAACAATCCCCAAATATATTAAAAACCTCTCAATTATTCTAATGTTGCAATTCAGTATTTAAGAATTGTTGTTTTAATATTGGTATAAAATCCCTAATAAGCTCTGATTTAATAACAAAACCAAGATTATTTGGAATATTTGATATCGCCATAGCTTTTTGCTGTAAATTGGGCACTGTAACAATCTGGATGTCTCCTGTTATTGATGCTTGTGGACCAGCATATAGAATGCCTAATAATAACACTCTTTGTTTGCCGATGTTAAGAGTTCCAAACTTATCTCGATACCCCCAAATATCATAGAGAATTACAGGGGATCCACTTGAGCCAGGAAAACATGCAGCATCTATTATAAACTCTTTCTTCCCGTTATAGTCAAGTTTCGCATCTGTGGCTGTAATTCCCTTCCGGAATAAGGGCATGTTGTTTTGGGAATCCCATAAGCCATTTGGATATCCTATCATTAAGATGTCCTCAACAGAATCAAGTTCGTTAAGGCTTTCAGTATCTGGTATTAAGGTTTCGTCAAACGTTTTGTAAAATAATTGTATTCCTTTTGCATTTGCATTATTAACTATAAAGCTAAATGGTAAAACGCACAAATCTATTTCAGAATTAGGATGGAAAATCCAATTCTTTTCAAAGTCATTGATGATTATAGGTTGATGTTTCTGATAAAGAGGATTTCCGTCTTTATCTTTTGTAGTGAATCTTATTGATCCTGTTGACATCCCCTTAACAACATGTTTGTTTGTTACAATCATATCTAGATACTTATCCTCATCAAGTTTAGACCTAAAGAAAAAACCCGTTCCTGAATAGCCATTTCCATTAGGGTCTGAGGTCTCAATGCGAGTAGTACTAAAACTTAACTGTTCAGCAATAGATAATGCGTTCATAAATTAACTGATAATAAAGTTGTTATACACAAACATTATACTATTATCTAGCATTGATAATGATATTTTCAACATCATCGATTTCTTTGGCCATTATCTCATTCGCTCTTGATCTTTGACTTTCGGCCTCTCTAACTCTATCTGCAATCTCTTTTTCTTTTTCTTCTGATAACCTTGGAATTGGTATTGTCGATACAAATTGAGGAGAGATATGGTCAACAACTGATGCATAAATACCTTTGTCCAATAATTGTCTTCCTATTTTGTCAGAAGCAAGAATCGCATAAACATAATATGGATCTATTTGTTTCTTATCGCAGATTACTCTGATAACATGCTCAGTAACCATTTTTCCCGACATTTGTTCATTTACCATCACAACTCGGCCTGTTGTTCCAGATCGAGTTATTAGAATCCAGTCTTTCTCTACAAAGTGTTTAGAAGCAGGCTTGTAGTTTTTGGGTTGATACTTAATATCAAATGGGCGTGTTTGTAGAATTTGAGTTCCAGAATAAAACTCAATATTACCTTCTCCCTTTGAAACATAATTCCTTTTATGACGCCCAGGATAGAAAATACCACCTTCGACTACGAGGTTTCCTAAACTTGTTACTTCTTTAATTTCTTCATTAGAAACATCCATTAATTTTTTTGCGAGTTCGTTCTTTTGGGGATCCCAATACCATGCGTCGATACGCAAAGTGGCATCGTTTAAAATAGACTCCTTGTCAATGGTAAAGCAACTGGGATTTCCATTAATTCCTGAATCTTTATCAATATCATATCCAAGAATGTAGTTATTATATTGTTTCAAAATATATGGTAAATCGTTCCATATAATGCCCTCACCATTTTCATCTACAAGATATTGTCCATCCTCATTCTTTTTAAAAATCAGATTTCCTCTGCGATCGTGCCCAACGGCTTCTGAAACAGCCATGAATATTGGGTGGTTTTTAGTATAATCTTTTGCTTTTCTACAGAACAATAAAGAAGTTTTTGTGCCTGTGTGGGGTTGAAAAGCTTCACGGGGCAAATCAATAATAGCATAGATGTCAATTCTTTTTAAAAGCCATCTCCTTAATTCAATGCTTTCTTCTTCTGCTCCAGATAAGATTTGTTTTGGCAACACAATAACCATTCTGCCACCAAAATCATCATCAGCTGATGGGTCTTTTAAGAATTGAATATCTCGCTCCAAAAATAATTTATCAGGATCTTGGCCGTCTAATACTATGGATGTAGGATCGCCATCAACTATTTTGTGCCCCAAGTCGAATGACTTGAGAAGTCGTTTATCAGTTATATCAATTTTAGTGCCAAAAGGTGGATTTGTCGTAATTATATCTACGGTCCCGAACTTTATTTTATCTGTAAATCTTTGAGGATACTCAGAGAGATCCTTTAATGAATCATTATGGAATATATTTGTTTTACCGTCTCCTAAAATTGCCATATAAGATTTTGCTATCTTAAAAAGCAACGGTTCTATGTCCATTCCATAAAAGTATTATCCTGCATAGTCTTTGAGTAAAAGCCTTTGACCATCTTTATTTCGATTAGGATATAATTCACGAATTTGATTGAGAATATATTCGAGCCCGACAGTTAGAAATCCGCCACTACCACATGCGGTATCAAGCATTAACTCTTTCTTCTTATAGTTTGGGGCTATCAAAGAAATTGCAAATCGGACTACACTACGTGGAGTGAAAAATTGTCCACTTTCACCTTTAAGACTTGATGGGATTAAAACTTCATATGCATCTCCTAAAGCATCGGTATTTGTCTCAGGATGAGTAAACAAAACACCTTGTAGTTCGCTGACAATATATGTAATCCATTTGTCGTCATATGCTAACTCTTCACCAGCAAATAATTCTCCAAAATCAGGATCCAACAAAAGCTCTTTATATAAACTTCGTATCCTATCTGCCACGATTCTTTGACCTTCTGCCGTTTTTTGCTCGGAAGGCGTTGCTCTAAATTGGCATAAATCTTCAGGACTATATTCATCGAGAATTTTGCAGAAAATTAGTTTTATAAACTCTTTAGCCACATTTTCTTCTCTCTTAATGGGACCTTCACCGTAAAGTTTATAGTGAATTCTTTGAAATAATAGCTTTAAAGCTTTTGCTGGCGGAAGATTCTCTTTTCTATATAAACCTATTGTGTCAATAGTTTCTCTGAATCTAGGTAATGTTTGTATCTGTTGAAAATTGGTAGGGTCATTCGTCATGTCTCGATAATGGAAAAATGGCCCTTTGCTGTTTTTCTCATATCCAGCAAACCAAACACAATATGGCGCTGTTGTCGCTGTAATATAAGAAAGTGCTTGTTTGTCATAAGTCTTTTTTGGGGTCTCAATTTCAATTACAATATAAGCATTTTCTTGGACCTTATTTTTATCATCATTGAAAACGATAATATCAGCTTTTTCATTATTCCTTTTTGCTCCTCTTTGAATAATGACTTCAATGTCAATATGAGATTTTGGATAACCTAAATCATCAATAAGAATATGTTCAAATTCTTGTCTATACTTTTCTTCTTGAGTATTATTTACAAGTTTGCCTGTAGCGTAATCTTTAATTTTGTCCATGACGTAGTGATTTTACTTATTGTTTGGCATTTATTTCTTTTTGTTTTTCAACAGTTTCTTCTGTTCGCGGGCGAGGCGACGTTCCACTTTCTTGATGTCCTCGGCGGGCTGGAGGTTCTCGGGAATGATGCCACGCTCGGTGAGCATCTTGCGTACAGCGGCATTATTGTCCACATGTTCACGGGTGATTGATATTTCACCCTTCAGATCCTTGGCCTGAACGTTTACGCTGGTCATTTCGGCCGCAAAGTCTTTGGCCTTAATACTTATGGTCGGCAGGAAGTCAGCGAGAGGACGACTTTGCGGAGTACCCATGCGGCGTTTCATCATATTGGTGTTTAACCTAAAAAGCGCCTGGTCTCCTTTGGAACGGATAACGGCAAAGGTCTTGTCATTTACTCCACGCTCATACAGGATGCCAGACAACTTGCGTTCGGTTTCTTGTAGTTTGGCACGAGCTTTAACACGCTCAACTTCCAGCAAACGCTGTTCTATCAGCTCTGCCCGACGAGTCTGTACTGCAAAATAGGTCTGTGCAAATGCGATTTGAGGTTTGCGCGGGTCGCCATTTTGTGCTACAAGATAACAGGCGTAGCGTGTCAGCAGAACGTCATCTATCTGACGTTGAGCTCCTTTCGCAATGTCTATCATTTTGCTGACGTCAGCGAAATGATCGGAAACGGAGTGTCCTGCATTTTTACAGGCTTCTTTTGCCTTTTCAATCACGTTGGTAAAATTGCGCCACTGTTGGTATCCTAACAGGGCACACAACTCTCGGGCGCTCCAGCATTCAGTAGTGTCTATCATGCAGGCTGCGTCCTCGTAACTTTGGAATAATGCGAGTATTTCTTCTCTCTTCATGCTATTATTTTTTGTGGTTACAAAGATAAATATTTTTCTTGAAAATGGCACCCCAATTATCAAGGAAAGATCAGTTTTTATCTTTGCAATTGTAGGCTATTTGGCTGTTAAGCCAGTTTGTTAGATGGTGTTGAGGTCGAGGGTGAGGCCTTCGTTGGCGAGGAGGGTGTTGGGGAAGATGGTTTGGGCCTCGTTGAGTAGCGGCGTCTCGTCGACATAGCGCTTGGAGAAATGGCCGATGATGAGCTGCTTCACGCCCGCCTCACGGGCTACGGTTGCAGCTTCAAGGGCGGTGCTGTGGTGGCGCTTGTGGGCCTTGATGCGCAAGCTGTCATCGTAGGTGGCCTCATGGTACAGCCAGTCCACGCCCTCCACATTCTTGATGACACGCTTGGAGAACTTGGTGTCGCTGCAGTAGGCATAGCTGATTGACGGATCGGCATCGGTAGTCAGCTGGTCATTAGGAATGACGAGGCCCTCGGGGGTAACCCAGTCCTCGCCCTGCCGCAACGAGTTCATGGCATAGTGCGGCACGCCCAGGCGCTGCACCTCCTCACCGATGATGTGGCGCAGCTTGGGCTTCTCGGCAAAGATAAAGCCCACGGCGGGAACCCGGTGGACGAGCGGAATGGTCGTCACCGTCATGGCATCGTCCTCCCAGATCACGCGCTTGTGGGTGTCGATGACGTTGAAGCGCACCTCGAACGGCCGCTCGCGGCAGAAGTAGTCCAGCATCTGCCCGAACAGCTCTGCCCCATCCTGGAAGGTGTGAATGGTCAACGAGCCCGTGCGGTTGAGCAACGCCATTGTCGATACCAGCCCCGGCAGGCCGAAGCAATGGTCGCCGTGCAGGTGGCTGATAAAGATGTGGTTGAGGCGCATCAGCTTGAGCCCCATGCGCCGCACGGCCAACTGGGCACCCTCGCCAC
>Ga0247609_10002672_pt1 | contig 18682 bp, 15 predicted proteins | sample 172DNAGHGlowgp2_FD_193487 | JGI IMG/M metagenome (GOLD analysis project Ga0247609, IMG submission 193487) | Sheep rumen microbial communities from Palmerston North, Manawatu-Wanganui, New Zealand - 1728 DNA GHGlow gp2 | ecosystem: Host-associated > Mammals > Digestive system > Stomach > Rumen ...
TATCATTCAAGTGATGCCGTGCCGTGCGCGAGCATCTTAGCATGACTTTATAAATGCAAAGATATGACGAAATCTCCGTAACACGTATAGACAGATTACGGACAAAACTACCAAAAATGAGGAAATTGACAAGATAAATGCAGATCTAAATCTAAAAAATTATATTATGAAGAAACTTGTAAATCCGGGTGCGCCGCTTTGGGGCTACCGCCTTGGAGACTAAAACCTACCCCCCCAAAAAACAAAATGAACAACCTGATGGCTGCATTATAATAAGTCCGCCATATTGAATGGCTTAAAACCTATCCTAAAAAAGAACCGAAATAAAGAACCAGTTGTCTTACTGATTGTCCTCTATGAAGTTACGTCTCACTGCCAATGAAACGTAACTTCAGCATACAACGATGAAAAGTCGTTTCTCAACGACAACTTGGTCTTGGAAAGCAAAAAAAGGGGAGTATTCTAATTTTTTCTAAAAAATCTTTGGTAGTTCAAAAATTATGTTTAACTTTGCACCTGAATAAGGCCTGTCCGCGCGTGGGTAGGCGACGAAATTAATTTTGTGGAACGGGACCTCAGGCCAGTTGTACGGCCAGTTTCGAAAGGACGTTTTCTTAACGTTACCTGTCTGTTCACTCAAATCTCGCAAGTTTGAATCCAGATACAGCGGTGATGCAACTGAGACGTCTGCGTTTAGGTAGATTCTATTCTATCCCTACGCTTGCTTTCCTCCCTTATATATAATAAGGTGTAACCCCAACCTTGGGTGTGGTGTCTTTGCGTATATAAATTATCATGGGAGAATTGAGTCAGGTGGTAGTAGGTATAGTTGTATATATCCCTGACGTGGGCAGGCTTTACGTTGCTTATCCTTATCTGGAGGCAATGCGAGAGCCTGAGTGATGGGATAGGCGCGGAGAGAGACATTACTCCCACGTCTTTTTTTGTTTCCATATTTTTGAGTATGGTTGTGGAGTGCTGACGGTTCAGCCATCAGTCTTCAGCCATCTAATGATGACCAGCAGGGGAGTGTTGGCCAGCACCTTTGTGTGCCTACTGATGAGAAAACAAGAAAAGACAAATAATCAATTTTATTTATTAACATTTTAAACATTTTAGCTTTATGAAGAAAAATTTTCTTTTATTGCTGCTGTTGACCCTCTTGCCGTTGGCAGGTTGGGCAGCAGAGATTGATGTGACCGTGGCGCCATACGACGGACAAGCCCAGTGGTGTGGCGGAGCTCCTACAGTCAAAAAGAATTGGGTTATTGTGAGTCCTGCTGTGGATGCTGATGTAAAGACAGCCATCGCAGAAAAACTGGTTGCCCAGACCTTGGATGGTAAGTATGGTGCAGGTGAACATACCTACAAACTAGCATTGAAAAATTTTGATGATGCTACTGTTACCTCTGGTGGCAATGACTATGTCATTCATACCAGTGGCACCAACACAGCCATTTTGACTATCGCTAAGTACATGGGAGGTCCAACTATAGAATTTGGTTCACTCGCCTATGTCGACGATGCTTTGACGTACAATACTTATGCACAGGCACTGCTTAAAGGTGGCGCCACAGCTACTGCAAATGGAGTCGAGGTTCCTGTGATTTATACACTTGATCCAACTGTTCAGGAGCCTGTAACGTTCGCTTCATATACTGATGTTAAGGCTACTAATGCTGGCGAATATACCGTCTGGTACAAGGTAGCAGATACTGACGACTACGCTGGTTCTGACTGGAGTTCTATAGGTGTTCATAAGAATATTGCAAAAGCAGAACTGGACTGGTCAGACCAAAACGTTACGCCTACTGCTGGTTCTTGGACTTATGATGGTGAAGCTCATGCTCGTGCAATTGCTCCTGTCACTCCTTATACTGCTACTTATGAGTATGCTCTTACCAACTCTGTAAACGACCAGGATTGGAGTACTGAGATTCCTACCGGTACTAACTATAATGAAAATATTGTTTGGTGGAGAGTGCGGGAATCCGATAACTACGAGGCTAAAGCTCCCGCTCAGTTGACCGCCACTTTCACAAAGGGTACTCCTGAGTTCACCACGAAGCCTACTTTCGCTGAAAGCAGAGCCTACAATGGTGAGGAGCTTCATCAGATTGTATCTGCAGGTGAGACGACATTAGGTGCACAACCCGTGTTCCGTAGAAGAACTAAAAATGGTAATGGTATTTGGGGAGCCTGGAGTGAATGGAAAACAAATCTTGATTATTTCACGCGTACTGATGCAGGTGAATGCCAGATTCAATACACCACAAGAACAACTGACAACTTGAATCCTGCTATCGCCAGCCCTTACACAGATCCCGTAGATGTTGTAATTTCTAAGGCTGACATTACACCTGAGCAGTTCACAGCTCCTACTGCTGCTGCTCTGACTTATGATGGTACCGAGCAGGCACTTGTAGAAGGTGCTGCAACAACCGGAATCGATGGTACTTTCACTTATGCTACTTCTGAGGATGGTGAAACTTGGAATGATTTCGCAGCTGATGTTCCCACAGGAAAGAATGCTACTAAGAAGTACTTTGTAAAGTATAAGTTCACTCCTACTGCTAACTATAATGCATACGAAGCAGTAGTCGAAAATGTTAAAATTGCTCCTCTGAGCATCGTTGACGGAGAGGGTAACCTTGCCGCAAACTTTGCACTCAGTGCAGCAGACATGACTAATGCTAATGCTTCTGTTTACACAGGAACCGCCATTACTCCTACTGTCGTACTTCGATATAACGGTGTGGCCATGAGCCACAGTGTGCTGGAAGGTGGAGACTATGCAAGATCTTACAATAACAACATCAACGCTTCCGATGAGGCTGAGATTATTTTCACCGCTAAGAACAACTTTACCGGTGCGTACACTCAGAAGTTCACTATCAACCAGGCTGACATTGCTAACCTCAATGTAACTCTTGCTCAGACTGAGTATCCATATTCAGCTGCAGCCAACGAGCCTGGTGTGACCGTTAAGTTGGGTGAATATACTTTCGCTGCAGAAGACTATGCTGTAGAATATACTAACAACACGAATGCAGGTACAGCTACTGTAACTGTTACTCCCAATGTAGCAAACTTCACCGCAGCAAGTAAATCTGTAAACTTTACTATCAACAAGGCTGCTCTGACCGTGAAGGTTGCTGATGCAGTGAAGGCCTATGGTTCTGTTGATCCTACTCCTGTAGTAGAGAGCATTGAAGGCTTTGTAGGCGAAGAGACTGCAGCAGTTCTGCCCGAGGGCGCTTATTCTATTAATCGTGCTGACGGCGCTGATCCTGCAACTTATGCTTACAATGTTGTTGATAATGACCTTACAAATTGTAACTATTCATTTGCAAATGCTGTTCCTCAGGGTGCTCTGACCATTAAAGCTGCTACAGTAATCGTCCGAGCAACTGCTGTAAATGGCACTTATGGCGATTATACTGTTCCTGCTCTTGATCAGTCTGGATTTGCATTTACCGCTGAGGGCTTGAAGGCTGGTCACATTATCAACGCCCTGACGTTTACAGTAACTAACGAGAAGGGTGTGGAGCAGGCTGTTGGTACTATGCTGCCCGCTGGTAAATACACAATCACTCCTTCTAACGCTATAACTGACGCTGGTTCTTATACCTTCGACTACCAGACTGCTACGCTGACGATTGCTAAGAGAGAGCTGACTCTTACTGCAGAGAATCAGACTATCGAATATGGTAACAGCGCCAATACTGCTGTTGCATTTGAGGGTGTCAACAAGACTGTCGATGTTGTTAATCGTGTAGGTGTTGATGATCTGGGTACTATTACTATCAATGTTGCTGCAGAGGCCACCTCTATTGCTACTCACGAGGATGCTATCACTCTCAGTGTTGAAGGTAAGAATGCAAACTATAATTATACGCTCGTTCCTGGCAATCTGACCATTACTGCTCCTGTTGCTGGTATTACTCTTAACGGTGATGCTTCAATCGCACAGGCTATTAGCGACTATGATGGTCAGGGCGTGAATGTAAAGATTGACTTCTCTTCACGTAATGGCCGTAACCTTAGTGGTGACCGCAGCTGGAAACAGTTTGACTGGATGACTCTGACTCTGCCGTTCGATATTTCTGTTGCTGACCTGTCTAAGAAACTTGGTTATGCTATCGTGAATGTCATCGATCCTCCAAGGACTGTTGTAAGCGGTGAGTCATCAGAGTTCTATGGTAAACTGACCATGACTGGAGGTAACGGTAATGATGATGTACTTGTTGCCAACAAGCCGTTCCTGGTGAAGACTGCTGATGACATCGATGGCGTTATCGACTTCGGTCTGCAGACCATCGTGGCTCCTGCTTCTGCAGAAGATCTTACTGTTGACGCTGGCCAGGGTGCAACATTCGTCGGTGCTTATGCTCCGTACACTGTGACAAGCGCTGACGATGCTAAGAAGTGGTTCATGATTGGTGGCGGCTACGGCAAGTGGGCTTATATTAAGACTACTTCTGCTGCAGAATGGACTCTCCAGTCTACTGAGGCTTATCTCCAGTTGCCTATCGAAACTCAGAGTATCATATTCAACTTCGAGGATGTTGATGGTGGTACAACTGCTATCAAGAGCGTTAACGCTGACGACCTCGCAGGTAAGAAGATCGCTGAGGGCTGGTACACCATCAATGGTGTGAAGCTGCAGAACGCTCCTGCCGAGAAGGGTGTTTACATCAAGGATGGTAAAAAGGTTGTTTTGAAGTAATCAACCATAATCTACAGAGTTCGCTCACGCTCTTCATGGGGCGTGGGCGGACTTAATAAATAACAAACAACATTTAATTAAGGAAAGAAAATGAAAAAGATTGAGTACAAGACTCCCGAGATGGAAATTGTGAAATTGAATTCAAAGAGCGCACTGCTCGCCGGAAGCCAAGGCGGCGAAATCGGCGGCGGCGGTGGCGGTGGCTTCGCTCGTGAAGAAGAGGCAGAATTTGAATAAGTCAAGGATTTCACTCCAAAAAACAAATAATTACTCTCACTATCTGGGGCGCAGGCTTCGTGCCTGTCGCCCCAGATTTTAAAACAGTTGGGAGCGAAAGCCCTTGTTCGGTTAACCCTATAGCCTCTCTTTGCTTGGGGAGGTAAACAAAAAACCTCTTCGCCCATAACTGGGAAGGAGGAAAGAAGAGTAAATTTTTAGTTTTTTAGATGGCCCGCATACTTTTGGGAAGTCGTGAGACGCTCTTGGGCCGTTAATGATTTGTAATTAGTTAATGAATTTAGTAAGTTCCTGCCCCTGGCTCGTGAGAGTCGGGGGCAGATTGTTTTCTTCATTATTGCTCAAAGATAACCGTCCTGTCACCTCGCGCTCCGTCGGGACAGGTGGAATGCGATGTGTTGAGGTAACGAGATGGCCACATAACGGGGACAATTGTGCGCAAAGATGAACAGGGAAAGGACTGAGACAACGAAACAGATAGAACTGGAGAGCGTGAATTGGCTGCCTGCGGACTGGGATGTGGTGAAGAAGTTTTGAGGATTTCGTTTCGTTTTGAAAAAAATTGTGTATCTTTGCAGCAACTATGACATATTCAGTAATCGGAATGGGAGCCATTGGCGGCTATTATGGTGGCCGTCTGGCACATGCAGGACTTTAGGTACACTTCCTCTCACACAGCGACTATGCATACGTTGTGGAACATCGGTTATGGGTAATTCGGGCACCTATACAATAAATGGCAACACTATCACAGCGAAGACTACGGGATATACTTTCGTGATGCAAGCGTCTTTTAGTGACAATAGAATGACATGGAATGGAACTGCCAGCAACGGGGTAACCTTTCACTATGTATTCCAGAAAGAATAGATAATTTCTAAGGGGATTGGCCCCTTTCTCATGAAGCGAAAAATATATGGATAAACTCTCTCCACAGCAACGACATGCCAACATGGCGGCGATTCGGTCGAAGAACACAAAGCCGGAGATGATTGTGCGCAAGGGGCTGTGGAAGCGGGGGTTCCGGTACAGACTGAACCACAAGCGGTTGCCTGGACATCCGGACCTGGTGCTGAGGAAATATAGGACGTGTATCTTCGTGAACGGGTGCTTCTGGCATGGACACTATGTCAATTTACAATTTGACGATTTACAATTTACGATTGAAAACTCGGATTGTTGCAAGATTCCGAAGACGAACAGGGAGTTCTGGGTGGCGAAGATACGGAGGAACAAGGAGCGGGACAAGGAAGAACAGCGGCGGTTGGCAGAGATGGGGTGGCACTGCATCACGGTGTGGGAGTGTGAGTTAAAGCCCTCGAAACGTGAGGAGACGCTGGACTCGATAGCCTTTACGTTGAACCATATTTGGCTGCAGGACCATGCGGTAAGAAGTAAGATGGATAATGGAAGGGGTAAGACAACTTACCCGTTGGCAGAAGGGGACGAATGGATGCCAATGGCTGCTGAGGAGATCCACGAGCCGGAAAAGGACTGAAGAAATTATGAAACATATCGAAGTGGTAGCAGCCATCATACACGATGACAAAGGGCGCATCTTTGCCACGCAGCGGGGCTATGGTGACTATAAGGACTGGTGGGAGTTTCCTGGCGGAAAGATGGAGGCTGGTGAGACTCCCGAGGAGGCGTTGAAGCGCGAGATATGGGAGGAGCTGGAGACACGTATTGTGGTGGAGCGACTGGTGGAGACGGTGGAATGGGATTATTCCGCTTTCCATTTGACTATGCATTGCTACCTCTGCCATGTGGAAAGCGGGCATCTGGAGCTGAAAGAGCACGAGGCAGCACGATGGCTCAACAAGGATGAACTGGAGAGCGTGGATTGGCTGCCTGCGGACTGGGATGTGGTGAAGAAGTTTTGAGAATTTCGTTTCGTTTTGAAAAAAATTGTGTATCTTTGCAGCAACTATGACATATTCAGTAATCGGAATGGGAGCCATTGGCGGCTATTATGGTGGCCGTCTGGCACATGCAGGACTTGAGGTACACTTCCTCTCACACAGCGACTATGCATACGTTGTGGAACATGGTCTGCGAGTGGATTCATGTGACGGAGACTTCTACTTGCCGCACATCAACGCCTATCACTCTTCGGTAGACATGCCTAAGACGGATGTCATCATTGTGGGACTGAAGTCGGTGAACAACCATCTGTTGCCGGAGCTGATAGGTCCTATCATCAAGGAAGACACGGTTGTGGTGCTCATTCAAAACGGCATTGGACTGGAGGCTGACTTGCAGGCTGCATTCCCCAAGCTGCATATCGTGGCGGGACTGGCTTTCATCTGTTCGTCGAAGACGAAGCCCGGTCACGTCTGCCACCAGTGCTACGGTTCCATCAACCTTGGCAACTACTCGTGTCCGCAGGAGCGTCTATCGCAGTTGTTGGACGACTTCCGCCTGGCTGGTATCCAGGCTGCAGAAGTGCCCTACGAGGAAGCCCGCTGGAAGAAGGCGGTATGGAACATGCCCTTCAACGGGATGACGGTGGCACTGAATACCTCTACCGATCGCCTTCTGGCTAACCCCGCCACCCGCCAACTCATATACGACCAGATGATGGAAGTCGTGGGGGCTGCCAATGCCCTGGGGGTGTCGACAGTTACTTCGGAGTTTGCCGACCAGATGATGCAGATGACCGACGAGATGGTGCCCTACAGTCCGTCAATGAAACTCGACTACGACTTCCACCGTCCCATGGAAATCTACTACCTCTATACGCGTCCTATAGAAGAGGCCCGCAAGGTGGGTTTCGACATGCCTAAGCTGGCGATGCTTGAAGCCCTGCTGAAGTTTAAAAATAATTAGCGTTTAACCAATAGGTAATACAGTATGGTACAGGATTTATACATTTTGATGATTACAGCAGCTGTTGTGAGTATTCTGTTTAAGTTGCTGAAGCAGCCCGTGGTGCTGGGCTATATCGTTGCTGGCGTCTTGGTAGGTCCGCATCTGTGGGGCGAGAACTTTGTGAATGTGGACAACGTGAAGCAATGGGGCGACATCGGTGTGCTGTTTGTATTGTTCTGCATCGGTCTGGAGTTTCGTCTGAAGAATCTCATCAGCAGCGGCAAGGTGGCAGCAATAGGTGCGTTAACAATCATCGGAGGCATGATGTTGCTTGGCTACTGTGTGGGGAAGAATGCCGACTTTGACATGGTTAACTCCCTGTTTTTGGCAGGTATGCTTTGTATGTCGAGCACCACTATAGTGATGAAAGCCATTGATGAGGCTGGCTTGAGTAAGGAACGTTTCGTCAAGGGAGCGACCAGTATTCTTATCGTGGAGGATGTGGTGGCGGTAGTGCTGATGGTATTGCTCTCCAGTATAGCTATTCGTCATCAGTTCGAGGGTGCCGAGTTGGCGAGCAAAGTTCTTGATCTGGCCATTACGCTTGTGGCATGGTTTGTCTGCGGAATACTGATTATCCCGACACTGATACGTAAGGTAAAAAAACATCTGAATGACGAGACGCTCATCATCCTCGCCCTGGGTCTGTGCTTGGGTATGGTGCTGACGGCAGAGGAAGCAGGCTTTAGCAGTGCACTCGGTGCTTTCGTGATGGGTAGTATTCTTGCCGAGACAGTGGAAGCGCACCGTGTCGAAAAATTGATGACGCCGCTGAAGAATGTCTTTGCTGCTATCTTCTTCATCTCTGTGGGTATGCTGATTGACCCGTCTTCGTTGTCGGAATACTGGGTCAGCATCGTCTATGTCAGCCTGGTCATTATCATCGGAATGATTCTCTTTGGCACTCTGGGCTGCTGGTGGGGAGGACAGACCATGCGTGACTCCATGCTTACCAGCTTCTCATTTGTGCAGATTGGCGAGTTCTCGTTCATCATTGCTTCGCTGGGTACCAGCCTGGGTGTGCTCAATCCTATCATCTATCCTATCATTGTGGCATCGAGTGTGGTGACCACCTTCCTCACACCTTATATCATGAAGGCTGCAGCGCCCTGCTATACGTACCTTTATAACCATGCCTCAAAGAGCTTGCGTGCTAAGATGGACCAGCGCGAACAGCAAGTGGCAGCAGCGGAGTCGGCTAACGCATCTGAAGGCACGAGCCCGTTAGCTGACAAGGTGCGTCATGCCGTCAGGAAAACCTATGTCACGAAGCATCTTGTCAATCTGTTTATCAAGAACATGAGTGCTCATGATGAGCAAGAATGAACGCTTTACTTCTTGCGCTGCAGGTCAATGAATTGTCTGGGGGTCAGACCTGTAACGCTCTTAAACATGCGTGTGAAGTGCTGAGGGTATTCAAAACCTAGCTCGTCGGCAACTTGAACGATGGTCTTTCCGCTGAGTATGAGGTTCTTGGCACGCATGATGATGAAGTTGCGGATATAGTCTTTCGGACTCTCTCCAAGGGCGCTTCGGATGATGTCACCAAAATAGCTGGGCGAGAGACACAGTTCGCTGGCACAGAACTTCACGCTTGGCAAGCCATCGGTCTTTTGCATGCCACGGCTGAAGTAATTAGTCAGCACTTGCTGGAACCGGCTGAGGATGTCGCTGCCGTCGGCAGTCATATTTCCGAACTGTCGGAAATAATAGCGGTTGCAGTAGTCGAGGATGAGTTGGATGTAGTTTAGGATGATGTCATCGTGACCGAAAGCCTGAGCCCGCATTTCCAACTCCCCGCGCAGGTTTGCCATGAGCAAGTTGAGAATGTCCTTTTCTGCTGGTGTCAGAACGAGTGCCTCGTTGGAATGGTAGGAAAAGAACTCGTAATGTTCAATCTTCTGTCCTGTTGCCGTCCCATTGATGAACTCGCTGTCGAAGAGTAGCACCCAGCCGTGATACTGCCGCCGTGTACCGTCATCCTGCTTGCCGCCAATCTGTCCGGGCGAGTAAGCCATCATGGACCCGTCACCATCATGATAGGTGCCGACACCGTAAGTCAAGTCTTCAGGAAACTCATCCTGCAAGAAAATACCAAAGCAGTTGATGCGGTTTAGCGTATGACGTATTGCACCCACCTCGTCATAGTGTATTACAGAGACGTGGGGATGCAGAACTGGAGCTCCGATATCACGTGCGTAGTCGTTGGCTTCGTTGATATACAAGTCTATCTTCATAGTGGGCAAGGCAATATGATCTATTCTTCCGTATGCGGTACAAAGATAGCAAAAAATTGCGACATACGAAAAACATCCGAAATATTTTGTAGACTTGCAGGAAAATCGTAACTTTGCACTCGATTATAAACACATTACGTAATATATTTTTTTAAGGATAAAAAGAGACTATGGCAAAGAAAGCATTACTGATGATTCTCGATGGATGGGGAATCGGCAAACATGGTAAGGGTGACGTGATTTACAACACGCCGACTCCCTATTTGGATTATCTGACGGCTGTTTCAGCACACTCCCAGCTTCAGGCAAGCGGTGAGGATGTCGGACTGCCCGACGGTCAGATGGGTAACTCGGAGGTAGGTCACCTGAACATTGGTGCCGGTCGCATCGTGTATCAGGACCTCGTAAAGATAAACCGTGCCTGCAAGGACGGCAGCATTGTGGAGAACGCACAGGTGAAGGCTGCCTATACGTATGCCAAAGAGAAGGGCAAGAAGCTTCATCTAATGGGGTTGTGCTCCGACGGTGGCGTGCACTCTAGCCTTGACCATCTGTTCAAACTCATCGAGGTGGGCAAGCACTACGGTCTGAAGAACCAGACCTTCGTCCACTGCTTCATGGACGGTCGTGATACCGACCCCAAGAGCGGTAAGGGCTTCATAGAGCAGGTGCAGCAGGAGTGTGACAAATGCGACGCGGCTATTGCCTCGATAGTAGGTCGTTTCTATGCTATGGACCGCGACAAGCGTTGGGAGCGCGTGAAGGAGGGTTACGACCTCATAGTGAAAGGTGTCGGCAAGCAGTCGTCTGACATGGTGCAAGCCATGCAGGAGAGCTATGACGCGGGTGTCACTGACGAGTTTATCAAGCCTATCCACAACAGCAGTGTGAATGGCTGCATTGAAGAGGGCGATGTCGTCATCTTCATCAACTTCCGCAACGACCGCGCCAAGGAGCTGACCATTGCACTCACCCAGCAGGACATGGAGGAGCAGGGCATGAAGACCATTCCCGGTCTGCAGTACTATTGTATGACACCATACGACGCTTCGTTCCAGGGTGTGCACGTGCTTTTTCCAAAGGAGAATGTGGAAGACACACTGGGTGAATATCTGTCGCGTCAGGGCAAAAAGCAGTTGCATACTGCAGAGACGGAGAAGTATGCCCACGTGACTTTCTTCTTCAACGGCGGTCGTGAGGCTCCCTTCGAGGGTGAAGACCGCATTCTGGTTCCCAGTCCTAAGGTTGCCACCTATGACCTGAAGCCCGAGATGTCAGCCTACGAGGTAAAAGATAAGCTGGTAGCAGCTATCAACACGCAGAAATATGACTTCATTGTGGTGAACTTTGCCAATGGTGACATGGTGGGACATACAGGTGTGTATAACGCCATTGCGAAGGCAGTCTGGGCCGTAGACCACTGTGTCCACGATGTCATAGAGGCTGCCAAGCAGAATGACTACGAAGCCATCATCATTGCCGACCACGGTAATGCCGACAATGCCATCAATGCCGACGGTACGCCGAACACCGCACACTCGTTGAATCCCGTTCCCTTTATCTATGTAACTGACAACAACAGCGCAACGGTGAAGGACGGCAGACTGGCTGACGTGGCACCCAGCATTCTGCACATCATGGGTTTGGAACAGCCTGCCGACATGACGGGTGAAAACTTGATAAGCGATTAGTTTGATGTGAGATGTCTGAGGGCTGAAGTCGGAGAAGAGAGAAATGGCGGATGTACGCAATAGAAGACAACATGTGGTGAGGGTACTGCTGGTACTCCTCACCCTTTATTGTGCCCCTGCCATCATATCAGCCCAAAACACGGTGGAGGACTTCGACAGTCCCACCTTTGTGCCTACCGTCAAGGTGGGCAAAGTGCTGGAGGACGGAGATAGCATACAGTATATGGAGATGAACAATGTGTATGTGTTTCCTCCCGTAGCCTTCGAAAGCAAGAAGCAACACGCAGCCTACATGCGGCTGGTGAAGAATGTGAAAACCGTGCTGCCCATAGCCAAGGAAGCCCGAATGCTGATAGTGGAGACCGCAGAGTATCTGGAGACGCTGCCAGATGACAAGGCTCGCGAGCAGCACATGAAGCGGGTGGAGAAAGCCATCATGCAAACTTACAAGCCACGCATGAAGAAGCTGACATACTCGCAAGGCAAGTTGCTCATAAAGCTGATTTACCGCGAGAGCAACTCATCGGGTTATGAACTCGTCCAGGCATTTCTGGGACCGATGAGAGCGGGTTTCTACCAAGCTTTTGCCTGGGCCTTCGGCGCTTCGCTGAAGAAGCGTTACGACCCCGAAGGCGTTGACCGACTGACCGAGCGTGTCGTGCTGATGGTAGAGGCAGGACAGCTGTAGTTACTTTTCAAAGATGAGTTGTACCAATGTCTGACCGACGGCCTTGAGTGTGTTGCGGTCAATGTGCTGCATGTCGTCATTGACGGTATGCCATGTGGGACCAAAGGAGCTCTGGGGACATTCTGGATAATAATTGATGATGTTAACACAGGGAATGTGAGCTTGCTCGTTGATGGGAACATGGTCATCGGTGACGTAACCGCCAGTTTGTGCGGGGAAGAAACTGCCGTAGCCTGCCGTGCTGGCTGCACGCCATATCTTTTCTACAATAGGACGGGCGTGGTCCAGCGAGACCCCTTCTTGATAGAATCTGGCACCTTGTCCACCCACCATGTCAAGCAAGACGGCATAGCGGTAGTGGGAAGGTACGAGGGGGGCGGGATGCTTCGCCCAGTACTGTGCGCCTAATGCCCACGAGTTGGCATCCGTCTGGTTGCTCCATGAAGGTACGCCCCAGTCTTCGGCATCGAAGCACAGGAAGTCGACAGCCACCTTCACGGAGTCGTTCTGCTGTAACAGGCGTGCCAACTCCAGCATGACGGCAACCCCTGAGGCTCCGTCATTAGCAGCCATAACCGGTTTGTGCCAGTTGGCAGAGTCGGGGTCGTTGTCTGCCCAGGGGCGGCTATCCCAGTGGGCGCAGATGAGGAGTCTCGCAGCGTCTCCCTGTGTCTTGCAAGGCGACTGTGCAATGATGTTGGTACTCTTCAGCAGCGTGCCGTCGAACCCTTTTAGGTTGGCTTGCTGCAAGGTAACCTGATAGCCGTAGGAGGTGAACTTCTGTTCTATCCATTGTCGACAGCGCTCGTGAGCCTCGCTGTTCATGATACGCGGACCGAAGTCGCACTGCTGTTGGCAGAACAGATAAGCAGAGTCAGCACAGAACGTGATGTCAACTGCCTGTTGCTCGTCGGGTTGTCCTTTCTTCGTGGTGCCACAAGCGCACAGCACAAATATGCAGAGTAGTGAAATGAGATGCTTCATAGAGGTTTGTTTAAATCTTAACTTGTTGAACTTGCTGCATGACACGCAGGAAGTTGCCACCCCAGATTTTCTGGATGTCGGCGGCAGAAAAATTGCGCGCAAGCAGTTGGCGGGTAAACTGTAGCAATTCGGAGGCGTTGGCGAGCCCGCAGACACCACCATCACCGTCGAAGTCGGTACCCAGGCCTACGTGGTCGATGCCCATCACATCAATGGCATGCAGCAGGTGGCGCATGGCATCCTTGATAGTTGCCGTACCCTCTTTGACCAGAAAACCATGATATAGCGTGACCTGCATGACACCGCCCCTCTTTGCCAGTGCACGCATCTGCTCGTCGGTAAGGTTTCGCGGATGGTCACAGAGAGCTCTGCAGCTACTGTGGCTGCAGACAATGGGTGTGTCGCTGAGTTCCAGGGCATCGTAGAAACTCGACTCCGCCGCATGACTGAGGTCGACCATGATGCCGAGGCGGTTCATTTCGCGAATGACATCACGTCCGAAAGCACTCACGCCGCCATGGGTCTTGGTGCCTGCTGCAGAGTCGCAGATGTCATTATCGCCATTATGACAAAGCGTCATGTACACGATGCCGCGCTGGGCAAAGTGGTGCAGGTTCTCCAACTTTCCTTCGAGGGCATAGCCATTCTCGATGCCGAGCATGATGCTCTTGCGCCCCAGCTTCTTGTTCTGCCAAAGGTCGGCAGGAGTGCGTTCCAGGGCTACATATTGGCTGTTGTGAGCCACGATGTCCGTTATCTTGTCGAAGATATCATCAGCATACGCTTTGGGGTGTTCATCCAGCGGCATGCTTTGGGGAAGGTAAGCCACCATGATGGTAGCATCTTGATGACCCTCCGTCATCTTGTGCAGGTCGACGAGAATTTTTGGGTCTCGGCTGGCAAAGTTAATACCTTGCGGGAAGAACATTGGTGTGTCACAATGCGTGTCGAGTGTCAGCGTGTGTTGGTGCATGTCGCATGCCTTACGGTACTGGCACGCCTCGCCGACGAGCCACTGGAAGATGGGTAGACCGTCAGCCAGACATTCAGGATGCCACTGCACACCAAGGATGCTCTTATACTCCGTGCTCTGCATGGCTTCAACGATGCCGTCATCAGCGCGTGCTATGACACGGAAACGGCTTCCTGCATCATCGACTGCCTGATGGTGGAAAGAGTTGACTTGCAGTTCCTCCTTATTATATATATGGTACAGCATGGAGTCCTGGTCTATGGTGACGCGGTGTGTTGCCACATGGCGCTCCTCATCCTGTGAGTGTTTCAGCCCCTCTTGTTGCTGCCAGCCATCTTTGACTTCAGAGAGGTCCTGAGCGACATGACCTCCTAGTGCCATTGCCAGTGTCTGAATGCCGCGGCAGATGCCCAAGATAGGAATCTGACGGTTGTAAGCCAGCCGAGTGATAAGCAATTCGGGCAGGTCGCGCTCAATGTTGATGTCACCCAATTTGGGTGACGGCTCTTCGCCGGCATAGCGGGGGTCATAATCGGCACCTCCGCTCAGCAGCAAGGCATCAATGTGCGTTAAGGTACTGATAATGGCATCGGTATCGCTGAGGGGCGGGATGATGACAGGAATACCACCTGCGCGCCATACCGATTTATAGTAACCCTCGGCAAGCTTGCATGACAGGTCGGCATAGTTGCCTGTAATGCCAATGACGGGTTTGGAAGGAGCTTCAGGAAAGTTGGCATAGACAGTAGCTGTCAGGTGTGACTGCCAGTCGAAGTGGTAATCCATAACAGCTGCTTATTCGTCAACGGTAACGGGAATCTCACGCTTGATGCTCTGTTCCAGCGAGATGAGTGTCTCGGTAGCTACGACACCAGGTATTTCCTGCAGTCGACCGTTTAGCAAGTGCATCAGCTGTTCGTTTTCGCGGGCGTAGAGTTTAACCAGCATGGTATAGGGTCCTGTGGTGAAGTGGCACTCCACGACCTCAGGAATATGGCGGAGCCGCTCAACCACATCCTTATACATAGAACCGCGTTCCAGCGTGATACCTACGTATGTGCAAGTAGAGTAGCCCAAACTCTTGGGGTTGACATCAAAGCCGCTGCCCATGATGACACCATTCTCGATGAGGTGTTGAACACGCTGATGAATGGCGGCGCGTGACACGTTACATTCTGCTGCCACATCCTTGAAGGCGATGCGGGCATTCTTCGACAGAATACTCAAGATTTTCTTGTCAAGATTGTCAATCTTATCCATGTTGCTTAAGTTTGTTGGTAACTATAAGTTTACAAAAAGTAAGCAAAAGTACGCATTTTTGTCGAATTATGCAACATTTTACACGAAAAAAGTGTTTGTCAAGTATGTTTTTGTGGTATTTTGTCTGTTTTAGTGCTTGCGGATGAGGGTTAAACCATCACGAAGCGGTAAGATGACAACCTCCACGCGAGCGTCGTTTCTGACATAGTCGTTAAAGGTCTCGATGCCTTGTGTCTGTTTGTCGCGCTCGTAGTTGGGGTCAATGACATGTCCGTCCCATAGGGTGTTGTCAGCAAGTATAAAACCACCGGGCTTTAAGACCGACAATGCCATCTCATAAGTCTGCTGGTAGGTGCGCTTATCGCCGTCAATGAACGCCATGTCGAAGGTGATGTTGAGTTTAGGTGCTTCGGTAATGGCATCGCCTATGATAAACGTTACTTTGTGACCAACGGGCGACCCCTCAATCCAAGGTCGCGTAAACTCCTCTTGTTCATCATTGATTTCAAAGGTATATACCCTGCCGTCCTCTTCCAGTCCCTCTGCCATGCAGAGTGCTGAATATCCGCTGAATGTCCCTACTTCCAGGATGTTCTTAGGATGTATCATCTGCACCAGCATCTTCAGCAGGCGTCCCTGCAAGTGACCTGATGCCATGCGACCATGAAGCATGTGGATATTAGTAGCACGCCAGAGCCGGTACAGATAGTCCGGCTCTGGCTCTATGTGCTGTAGGATATATTGTTCAAGTAATTGATTTTCCATCCGTGCTATTTCTTCAGGGCCTCGATAGCCAGACGGTAGCTGTCTAATCCGAAACCGCAGATGACACCACGGCAGGCAGCCGAAATCATAGAGTGATGGCGATACTCCTCGCGTTGATGGACATTGGAGATGTGTACCTCGATGACGGGTGTCTTCAGTGAGCGTATGCAGTCGCCCAAGGCAATGGAAGTGTGGGTATAGGCACCGGCATTCAGCACGATGCCGTCATACGAGAATCCTACTTCCTGTAGCTTGTTGATGAGTTCGCCCTCCACATTGCTTTGATAGTACTCAATGTCCATATGGGGATATTGCTGTTGTAGCTGTGGCAGATACTGCTCGAAAGCTGTCGAACCGTAGATGCCTGGCTCTCGTACTCCCAATAGGTTGAGGTTAGGTCCGTTGACAATCAAGATTTTCATAGGCATCATTACTTAATGAGTTGATTTACAGCATTGCGCCATCCCAGATAGAGCGTGTTGCGCTGGGGCATGTCGGAAGGATGATAGATCTGCGTCACCTTACGGAACGGGGTTACCTCCTCGAAACTCTTCCACAGCCCTCGTGCGAAGCCATTCATGATGACGGCACCAAGGGCAGACGCGTCGTCAACCTCGGTACATACAACGGGAGTCTCCAGCATGTCGGCTTGGAACTGCATGAGGAACTTGTTCTTGGTGGGACCGCCGTCAGCACATATCTCGCTGAGATGTCCTCCGGTAGCACGCGCCATCACGTCAACCAGGTCTTTGATTTGATAGGCGATAGACTCAAGAGCAGCTCTCAGGAAATGTGCCTTTGTGGTTGCAAAAGTCAGTCCTAAGACGGCACCCTTGACATTGCTCTGCCACCAGGGAGCGCCCAGACCAGAGAAGGCAGGCACGATGTAAACACCCCCGTTGTCATTGACACTTGTAGCCAGCGCTTCCATCTCTGCAGGATGTCCCACCAGCTGCAGTTGGTCGGCAATCCACTTCAAGGTAGCACCAGTGCTGTAGATGTTACCCTCGAAACCGAAATAAGTTTTTCCGAAGGCAGAGAACCCTACGCTGGTCACCAGTCCTTGCGGTGCAGAGAGTGGCTTTTCGCCGATATTGACCATGACGCTCGAGCCTGTACCATAGGTGACTTTGCCAGAACCAGGAGTGAAACACATCTGTCCTACCAAGGCACCATGCGAGTCGCCTAACACGCCGGCAATGGTAATGGGTGCGGAGAACACGCCTTCGCAAGTCGTCTCGCCATAGTTGGCATCGCAGCTGCGCACTTCAGCCATCATGGTGCGTGGAATGTTGAACAGCTCCAGCAGGTCATCATCCCAATCCATGGTGTGGATGTTGAACAGCATGGTTCGTGAGGCGTTGGTATAGTCGGTGGCAAACACTTTGCCGCCCGTCAGTTTCCAGATAAGCCATGTCTCGATGGTTCCCATCAGCAGTTCGCCACGCTCAGCCTGTTGGCGGGCTCCCTCCACATGGTCGAGTAGCCATTTGATACCAGATGCCGAGAAGTTGGGGTCGATGAGCAGTCCGCTCTTGTCGAAAACCATCTTGGCAAAACCGCGCTCACGCAAGTCACGGCAGAGTTCAGCGCCGCGTGTGTCCTGCCATACCACCGCATGGCTGATGGGCTTGCCCGTTGCGCTGTTCCACACGACAGCAGTCTCTCGCTGATTGGTGATACAGAGCGAGTAGTTGCTAGCCTCCATCTTTTCACCACTCTTCTCTATCAACAGACGGATGGCTTCTATCATGTTCTGATAGATTTCCTCGGCATCGTGTTCCACCCATCCCGTCTGAGGGTAGTATTGCTTGTGGTCAACATTCGTACGCGCCACTATTTTGCACTTTTCGTCAAACAGCAAGGCCTTTGTTGACGAGGTGCTCTGATCTATTGCGATGATTCTCTGACTCATGGTGCTAAGTTATTTAAATGAAAGTACAGCCTTGGTGATGCCTTCAGCATCCATGCCGTAGTAGTGGAAAATCTCGGCGTTAGTACCATGTACGACATTCTCGTCAGGGATGCCAATAATGCGAACAGGAACAGGATGTTCTGACAGTGTTTCGCAGATCATTGCTCCCAGTCCGCCAAACTGTGAGTGTTCCTCAACGGTCACAATGCGACCCGTCTCTTTGGCAGCCTTGCGGATAGCCTCCTGGTCGAAGGGCTTAATCCACGACATGTCGAGCACACGGGCAGCGATGCCTTTCTCCTTTAGTTTCAGGCCAGCCTGCCATGCGTGAT
>Ga0247609_10002673_pt1 | contig 18677 bp, 21 predicted proteins | sample 172DNAGHGlowgp2_FD_193487 | JGI IMG/M metagenome (GOLD analysis project Ga0247609, IMG submission 193487) | Sheep rumen microbial communities from Palmerston North, Manawatu-Wanganui, New Zealand - 1728 DNA GHGlow gp2 | ecosystem: Host-associated > Mammals > Digestive system > Stomach > Rumen ...
CAAATAATATCTTATTGCTTCTTGTTTTACTTCATCTGGGTATCCATTTTTTGTCCCTGTATAATTACATCCGCAATTTTTACACTTATATCTTTGTTTACCCCTATTAAATCCATTCTTTACTTTTTCTGTTCGTCCACATTTTGGACATCTTTTTTCTTTTTCCATACTCCATATTTTACTATATCTATCTACTTTTAGCATTGCCAAAAATATACTTGATAATCTACGAGCTCAAATAAAAGAAAGAAAATTTGAAAATAATAATTTTTTACTTGTATCTACAGATTTTTCCAATCCAGATGATATGAAGGCGTATTTAAAATTTTGCTGCTCAGTTTTAGATTTAAATTATCCAAACAAAACAGAGGATTATTTTAAAAATTGTTTATAAATTTTAATTTTGATATACACACCAAAAGTTAGATAAATTTTGGAGGTGCATATTTAAAATGAAAAAAGGACAAAAGATTGAGAAAGATTTAATAGAGGAAAATCAAAATTTAAGAATGAAGATAGAATACTTAAAAAATGCGTGCTGTAGTTTTAGCGGAAGAGCAAAAGAAAGACAAAAAGCAGTAATTGTCTCTAATCTAAGGCAAAAGTATCTGCGGAAAGAGCTGTTGCAATTATCTGTTTTGCAAGAGCTACCTTCTATTACTGCCTAAAACGCAGAAGTACTGATAATTACAAGCGTGAAAAGCAAGAAAAAATATTTCTTGCTACCAAATATATCTGTGGATTCCGTAGAGTTTTGATGATCCTGGAAAAAGTTATTTAATCAACCATAAAACTGTACTAAATTTAATGCAAAAATTATGACTAAAAGGTGAACAGCGAAAGAACGGTCAATATCACTCATACAAAGAAACAATCGGTAAAATTGCAGAAAATATATACTTGCAGGAGATTTTCCACTTAGACCAGCCGTTTAAAGAGATAACAACTGATGTATAAAACAAATAAAACGGTGTATTTTCCTCCGGTTAAGGGCTTGTTAAATCATGAATATTATTTCATGTTCTATTTCGTTAAGCCTAATTTATGGCATACAAGAGAAATGTTTGACACCTTGTTTGAGAAACTTCCGGCAAATACGAGGTCGATATTTCATTCTGGCTAGGGCTGGCAATACCAACACTCAGAATATCAACGTCTATTATCTGAAAACAACATTATTCAAAGTATGTCTAGTAAAGGAATTTGTTTAGATAACTCTGCTATGGAAAACTTTTTCGGCAGACTTAAAGTCGAGTTTTTTACGGCGAAACTTTCGAAAGCGTTAACTCTTTCATTGGTGAATTTAAAAATAATTATATCTATTATTGTAACAACGATAGAATTTCGTCCAAACTAAATGAAATGAGCCCGGTTCAATTCCGAACTCATTCTCTCTCTGCTTAATATTTTTTGTCTAAACTTTTGGGCACTTCATAGCGCGTGGTCATAATCAAAATACAATCAAAAAATAATTTATTTTTTGATAAATTATCAAGCTTATTTTATGTGCAAAATCGCTGATTTTTAATTAACTTTATCTTACATCTTAATCATAATCAATATAGTTAATAAATCCACCATCTTCAGAATCTCCGCTATTTTCAATTTTCTCATTGTTTTCCGTTTCGTCATTACCATTAGTTTTACGTTTTATTGGTATTTCATCATGTATATGTTTAGAATTAGACCAGCAAGCGCTACCATCCTCAATATTCACCCTGGCTTTCCTTGTGTGACCTCCACAAACACAAACGCTATTATTTGCTACAGTGTTTTCAACTTCATAAACTTCGTAGTCTTCTATGCCAAAATATACTTTTGATTTTGAAGACTCAAGTCCAAGAAATGTTCCACAATCATCTCCGTTACTTTCATACACCCCACCAGGCATTCCAAGGCAGCAAGACGAACGTTTAGTTTCTTTCGAAAATTCTTCAATAGCTTCAGCATCATCAGGATCCAACTCATTTTCGTCACAATATTCCCAAAGTCCGGTCTCATCAGCATCAATAATACGAAGATCGTTACCATATTTATCAACAGCACCAAATACTGGTCCACACTCATTTGCCAAAAAATTATAAATAGCATAATCGCATTTTGTACTTTTTATTGGATATAATTTTTTTTGTGTTAAAGAAAATAAAAAGGCATTTTCGTCTCTGTTAACGTCATCATAAACCACATCAAATTCAAACCAAGGTATACTTACATAACCTCCAATCAAGTCCCCATCCTTTACTTTTACAACGACAACTGTATTTGATTTTCCTTCGCATTTTTCATAAAAATTGTCAGGATTAAACCCATCTCTACTTGCACGATACAGCAAATCGGTAGTCTCAAATCCTGTTAAATCCTTCAAATCTCTCTTTATAGCATCTTCATTTTCTACAAGATAGCTCCTCTCATTGCCCCCATTTTCACTGGCTAAGCACTGAAGTCCAACTGGTAAAGCTAAAATCGATATTGTTAAAATTGTTGATAAAAATTTCTTCATAAATAATTTCTCCTTAATATAAAATCACTCTTTCCATATAGTCATTTAAAAGGTTAATTTTAGTATATCATTTATATAAACAAGAATCAATAGTTTGATTAATTTATCCTTGGAAAATCATGACCACGCCTAAAAGACGTGGTCATGATTAAAATACAATCAAAATAAAAAATAATTTATTTCTAGATAAATTCATTAATTAAGCTTATTTTCATGTACAAATCACAGATTTTTCTGATTAGTTTTATCTTACATTTTTCTTTTAATAACTATGGTTCACAAATCCCTCGTCACCTTCAGAATTGCCGCTATTTTCATTTCTCTCATAGTTTTATATTTAATCATCATTAAATTTACGCTTCGTACGACTGCCATCATGACTGCCTTCAACATTAGGCCAACAAATGCTACCATCCTCAATATTTACCCTGGCTTTCCTTGGGTGACCTCCACAAACGCTATTATTTGCTACAGTTTTTTCAACTTCATAAACTTCATAGTCTTCTATATTGAAAGGTAAAACTTTTTCTGAAGGCTCAAACCCAAGAAATGTTCCACAATTATCTCCATTGCTTTCATAAACCCTGTTAGGCATTCCGAGGGAACAAGATGAACGATAACCTTCTTTCAAAAATTTTTCAGTAGTAGCCTTATTATAATAATCATCTATGTTATTTTTTTCACAATACTCCTCAAATGCATCTTCATTATTATCAATAATGCAAAGATCACTTCCAAAGATACTTCCATCACTACCAAATATTGGCCCATGGCAACTTTCATAATAACTATAAATAGCTTTTCCCTCTTTTCCCTTTTTTATTGGATATATCTTTTCTTTTGTTAAAGAAAATAGAAATGCATTTTCGTCTTTGTCATACCCATCTAAAAATTCCGACTCTTCTGAATCTGCCTCTGCTGTAAACCAAGGTATACTTACATAACCTCCAATCAAGTCTCCACCATTTACTTTTATAATAACAACTGTGTTTGAATGTCCTTCACATTTTTCATAAAAATTGTCAGGATCAAACCCATCTCTACTTGCACGATACAGCAAATTGGTAGTCTCAAATCCTGTTAAATTTTTCAGGTCTCTCTTTATAGCATCTTCATTTTCTACAAGATAGCTATCTCTAACAATGCTGCCATTTTCACTGGCTAAGCACTGAAGTCCAACTGGTAAAGCTAAAATATATATTGTTAAAACTGTTGATAAAAATTTTTTCATAAATAATTACTCCTTAATATAAATAAAATACGCTCTTGATCAAAAGACTAATTTTAGTATACCATACACAAGAATAAAGATCAATAATTTTGCAATAATTCTATTTTTCTAATTAAGAATATTATTTTCAGAAAAAATTTCATCGTAAATTACCATAAATTTCAAAATCTCCGGCAAAAACAACCTTCGCGCTACTGGTTCTAATATCAACAAATAGTTTAGCTCGTAAGTTACCCCCCTGTCAAAATTTCACCTGCTTTATTATTTGTGAAGCTTCCACTCCTACTTAAATTTAGTTTGCTATCAAAATAATTGGTTTTATTTTACAGTGAATATCCATCACTATTTCACAAAAAATAAATACATCTAGCCTATAATATTATTATGGGAATTAAGGTTTTACAACTAAACGCTTGAAGGTGAAAAATATGTTATCTCAAACATTAAAAAAATTACGTGAAAACTGTGGATATACACAACAGCAAGTTGCAGACGCTTTAAATTTAGAGCGTTCTACTTACACTTACTATGAAACCGGCAAAACTACTCCTGACATCAATACTATAATTAAACTGGCAAAAATATTTAACGTATCTTATATCGATATTTTTGAACAAGAAGAACGAGATAAAGCTCGTCCTTTCAATGACTATGATCTTTACTCTAAGGATGATCTTAGAAACGTAGTCCACATTTATGAATTGACAAAAATGGAAAAAGTCTTAATAAGCTTATATAGACTCCTTTCATGCGAACAACAAGAAGAAATTATAAATAAATTAAAAACTAAAGCGAAAGAAATTAACAAAAAAGATTCCAGTACAAAATAGTAGTAAAAATTAACCTATTAGATTTTGCGAAAACGCTAATCTAATAGGTATTTTTTTTGTTGTTAAATTCTCCTTGCATCAGAACGTAACTTTCATACCTAGACTTTGATATTAATCCATCATCCAATGCTTTTTTTACAGCGCAGTCACTTTCTTTTAAGTGATTACACGAATTAAACTTGCAGTCTGAGGCAAACGGTAAAAATTCTCCAAAACAATATTTCAGATTCTCTCGCTCAATTAAGTTGTATTTTGCTATCTCTAAACTAGAAAATCCTGGGGTATCCGCTACAAATCCGCCAAAAGGCAAAGAAAACAACTCAACATGCTTTGTGGTATGTTTCCCTCTTCCAAGTTTTTTACTAGTTTTTCCGGTTTGTAATTTTAAATCTTCATTTATTAAATTTAAAATAGTAGTTTTGCCAACACCAGTGTTCCCTGTTAAAGCCGTTATCTTATTTTTCAAAAGTCCCTTTATTTTCTCAATATTATCTCTTTCATATTTTGAAAATAACGCTATTTTTATGTCTAAGTTTTTATATACATCCAAAATAAAACTTGGATCTTTCAAGTCTATCTTCGAAATAACTAGAATAGGATCAATGTTTTTGTCATGACATATAGCTAACATTTTATCTATCACTAAAAAGTTTGGATTGGGATCACAAACAGAAGAAACTATTAAGAGTTGATCTATATTGGATATAGGCGGACGCAAAAGTTCATTTTTTCTTTCTTTTATATCTTCAATAACATAACTTTTGCTCTTTTCGTCAGCACTTATATCTACCTTATCTCCAACAAGGGGCTTTATTTTTTTGTTCCTAAATATGCCCCTTGGTTTACATTCAAAAACACCGCTGCAGGTTTTTACATAATAAAAACCTGCAATGCTTTTTACAATAATACCTTCTTTAACACCCATTATTACCTCATTTTTCTATTTTTTAAATAGAGTATTTTCTGCTGATTTTGATTTGAACCATCCTGCGAATATGCAGTCGATGTAAATGTATAAGTTGCTTTTGTATCAACTTTACTTGAATCAAAATCTATCTCATATTCCCTATATTTTTTATCATCCAGATTTACAACTACAGACTTTTTGCCACTTGTTCCGGAAACCGTTAAAGTATATGTGGTATTATAGGCAGGAATTAGAGTTTTCGAGTGATTAGCATCCAAAACTCCATTTACGTAAACCTTCAAGGAAACTTCTCTAGTTACATTGCTAGGTAAGTCAACGTAAATCGTAACTTTTTTCTCAGCAGCTTCTCCTGAACTAACTGTAAGTGTAATGCTTGAACCTTCCACTACTTCTACTCCTGGTAAAGGATCCATCGCTAAAACTGTATTCTTAGCTTTTGAACTTTTCTCTGTTTTTACATTTTCAGATACTTTTAAGTTCTTAGATACAAGCTCTTTTGTAGCATCATCAAGAGACTTATCTATAACATTCGGAATCGTTACCATTTTTTCGCCAGCACCTTTACTTACAAACACTTTTATGCTGCTGTTTACTGTGACTTCCTTGCCCTCTTGAGGATCTGTTCCAATAACTATTCCTTTTGCGGTTTCACTATCTTCTACCTCTAAAATTTCATACAATAGTCCAGCAGTTTTTAATATCGCTTTTGCTTCATCTACAGTTTTTCCTTTTACAATAGGAACATTTATCTTAGCTCCTGAACTATTTACTGTCAAAGTAATAGTGGAATTTTCCTTAACCATTTTAGAACCGGCCTTTGGATCTTGATCCAATATGATTCCTTCTTCTTTGTTAGAGTCATACGAGTACTCTATTTTCCATTGGAACTTATAGTCGTTACTATCTACAACGTCTACAACTTTCTTACCGATAAGATCCGGTACTTCTACGTCCTTAGTTCCTAAGCCAAACCATCCAGTTAAAAGTCCTAATATCATAACTATAGAAGCTACAACAACAGCTACACCCACACCTAAAATAATGCTGATAGCCTTGCTTGATTTAGACTTTTCGTCCTCATCTTCCATGTATTCATCTTCATACTTCGATTTTTCTTTGTTTTCCTTTATAGATTCTATCGCGTCAATATATTTTGTTGGGTTTTCCTCGTTAAAATATCGATATTCAAACCTTATACTTGGATTTTTTCTAAATTCATCTATAGCTTCTAGCATTTCGTTGGCTGATTCATAACGATACTTAGGATTTTTTTGCATAGATTTTAAGGTTATTTCCTCTAGCCCTTCAGGAATATCTTCGTTTATCATTCTTGGAGGCTTAGGCTTTGATTGCAATTGCATAATCGCAACAGAAACTGCATTATCAGCTTCAAATGGAAGTTTCCCTGTTAACATCTCATAAAGCATAACACCAACAGAATAAATATCTGCTTTTTCGTCGGTAATGTCTCCCCTTGCCTGTTCTGGAGATATATAATGTACAGATCCTATAGTCTTTGACGTCATAGTTCTTGTTTCATAATTTGAAAACTTCGCAATGCCAAAATCAGTTACTTTAATAGTTCCATCTCTTAAGAGCATTATGTTTTGAGGTTTTATATCTCTATGAATAACTCCCTTTTTATGCGCATGGTCTAAAGCTTTCAATATCTGCGTCGTAAAATATACAGCATCTTTCCACCCTACTTTACCTTGCTGTTCGATAAAATCTTTTAAAGTGATCCCATCTATATATTCCATAACTATGTATTGGATTTGATCTCCTAAACTTACATCTAAAACCTTAACTATATTTGGATGAGATAGCATAGAGATTGTTTGAGATTCATTTTTAAATCTCCTTACAAAATCTTTATTGCTCATAAATTCTTCTTTTAAAATCTTTATGGCAACTGTTTTTTTATCTTCAACATCATAAGCGCTATAAACAACAGCCATTCCACCGCAACCTATAAGTTCCCGGATCTCATATCTATCGTCTAGTTTTTTACCAATATATCTGTCCACAAATAAACTCTCCTTTTGATAACACTAAAATTAAATTAGGATATTTTCATTTATTTACAAATTATCTTGCATAACTAAAGCCGTTATGTTATCATTTCCTCCCAACTTATTAGCCTTATCTACTAAATAATCAGCAAGTTCTTGACCTTTATACTTTTTCATGTACTTTAATATATTTTTATCATCTATGTAATTCGAAAGACCATCTGTACATAAAAATATTGTGTCATTTTCTTTTAAATTTGTACGTGTGTAATCTACTTCTATAGTTTTATTTACTCCTAAAGCTCTCGTTATTATATTTTTCTTAGGATGATTTTTCGCTTGTTCTGAAGTTATCTCACCACTTTCCAGCATTTCCTGCACCATAGAATGATCTTTCGTTAATTGTTCCATTTTTCCACTGCTAATCAAATAAGCTCTGCTGTCTCCTACATGAGCTATATGGACTGTATCCTTAAAGGCAAAAGCTAACACTATAGTTGTCCCCATACCAAGGTACCTCTTATCCTCTTTAGCTTTCTTTAAAATTTCATTATTTGAATCCTTTATGCTGTTTATAACAATATCTTTTATCTCATCCTCTGATAAATCCTCTTTGAATTTTTCATTTATATAGTCCTTTACAGTATTACAAGCAAGCAAACTCGCAACTTCTCCGGCTTTAGTTCCTCCCATGCCGTCGCAAACTACCGCGAATAAAGACTGTGAAGCTAATTTCTGAAAATCAAAGCAATCCTGATTTATATCTCTAACTCGTCCGACATCAGTTTTTGCGTATACTTCCATATTTTTCTCTCCTTTTTATTCATCTTTTTTTCGTCTCAATTGACCGCAAGACGCCAATATATCTTCTCCTAAAGTTCTCCTTACCGTGACTGGGATTTTATTATATTCTAAAATTTTTATAAACCTTTGAATATTTTCTTTCTTACTTTTTTGGAACTTATTCTCCTCTGTGCCGCTACTGTTAACCGGTATTAAATTTACGTGGCACAACATATTCTTCAAAAGTTTAGAAAGCTGCCTTGCACAAAATTCACTATCATTCACTCCATCTATCATAGCATATTCAAATGAGATTCGTCTATTATTTTTTGAAATATAATATCCACAAGCTGAAATTAGCTCTTGAACATCGTATCTTTTATTTATAGGCATTATTTTATTTCTGATTTCATCGTTTGGAGCGTGAAGTGAAACAGATAAAGTAAGTTGGAAATTTTCCTGAGCTAATTTATAAATCTTATCAACTAATCCACAAGTAGATAATGAAATATGCCTCATGCCTATATTTATACCGTCACTACTTGAAACTAATTTTAAAAATCTCACTACATTTTCATAGTTGTCAAGTGGCTCACCCATCCCCATCAAAACTATATTTGAAATTCTTATATTATTGTCTAGATTTGCCTTTTGCACTTGGGACAAAATCTCGGAAGCCTTTAAGCTTCTCGAAAATCCACTGTTACCCGTAGCACAAAATTTACAACCCATCTTGCAACCAACTTGCGTCGAAACGCAAATAGAATATCCGTGCTTATATTTCATCAAAACTGATTCAATAAATTCCCCGTCATTTAACTTAAAAAGATATTTTATTGTACCATCATGCTTTGACTCTAGCTTTTTTTCAATCTGGACAAAAGGAATATAATATCTTTCTTTCAAAGAGTTTCTTAAATTTATTGATAAATCGGTCATATCGTCGAAAGTTTCTACGCCCTTAGCTAACCAGGAAAAAACTTGTTTTGCTCTATATTTCGGAATCGATAATGCTTTAAAATCATTTTCAATCTCCTCTAAATAAAGGGACTTTATATCAACTAAACTCAAACAATCACTCCAAGCATCCTTGAATTAATTAAATAATTCATAATCAGTCTCTTCCACGTCTGCCACTGAGTAAAAGCAAAATTCTGAGTAAATTTAAGATTGCTGAAAAAGCAGCAGCTAAGTAAGTTAAAGCAGCAGCATTTAAAACTTTTTTAGCGCCGATTAATTCATCGTCATACAAAGTGTTTGTTTCCTCCAGCGCTCTAATAGCACGCCTACTCGCATCTAGTTCTACCGGCAAAGTGATAACTTGAAATAACACAGCCAAGCTAAATAAAGCTATACCCAAATAAATTACAAAATCGTACTGTACCGGCAGTATAAATCCTAAAAATATCAAGGGAAAAGATACCCAAGTTCCGAAATTTGCAGCCGGAACTAAAGCTTTTCTTATTTTGAGCGGAAGATAATCTTTACCATATTGCACAGCATGACCAGCTTCGTGCGCTGCAACTCCTACAGCTGCTATCGAATTTTCATCATAAACGTCACTCGATAAACTTATTGTGTTGTTTTTAGGATTAAAGTTATCAGTTAAGCTTCCTGCCATTGGCTGTATTTGCACTCCGATTATTTCATTGTGGCTCAAAACTCTTTGCGCCGCTTGAGCTCCCGTTAAGTTTCTAGAATTTCTTATCCTAGAATATTTTGAAAATGTAGTTTTAACTTTTATTTGAGCCCAAACCGAAATTATAATAGCTGGAATCATAAATAAAAAGTAAGAAAAGTCAAATCCATAAAATCCATACATATACATAAATTTACCTCCGATAAATTATTCGCCTAGTTTAATATTCGAAATATCTACTCTGTAACCTCTAAAAAAGTCACTCGATTTCATTCTCTTTCTATTGTCAAATTGTAATTCTAAAATTTCAAGCGCGGTGTTTTCTCCGCAATAAACTATAAACGGATCTATACTTCTAATAGTCCCAGGGTTTCCGGTTACTCCGTTTAAAACTTTAGTTTTAAATATTTTTAAAGTTTTTGAATCTAATTTGGTTTTAGCAACCGGCCAAGGATATAATCCTCTAACTAAATTATGAATCTTTAGCGCGTTTTTATTCCAATCGATTTCTCCCATTTCTTTAGTTAATATTTTAGAATAAGTAGCGCCCAATTCATTTTGTTTTTGAGGATTTAATTCGCCTTTTTGTAATTTATTTAAAGTTTTAATTAAAAGCTCTGAGCCTAATTTTGATAATTTAGAATACAGACTTTCAGATGTATCCTCGTCTTCGATTTTAATTTCCTCTTTTAAAAGCATATCTCCAGTATCCATACCTTCATCCATAAACATAGTGGTAACTCCGGTTTTCTCGTCCCCGTTTATTATGGCGAATTGTATCGGAGCTGCACCTCTATACTTTGGAAGAAGTGAGCCATGAACATTTATACAACCATATTTTGGTATGTATAAAATATTTTTCGGCAAAATTTTACCATATGCTACAACGACTATTAACTCTGGATTTAAACCTTTCAACAATTCAAAAGATTCAGTATTTTTCAAACTATCCGGCTGAAAAACCGGGAGATTATTTTTCATTGCCAATTCTTTTACAGGCGGAAAAGAAAATTTTTGTCCCCTACCCTTTTTCTTATCAGGTTGTGTGAAAATTCCCACTATCTCATATTTATTTTTAATTAATTCTTCAAGACAAGGAACCGCAAAATCAGGCGTTCCCATAAAAACTACTTTCAAAAAATTTCCTCCATTAAAAAACTATCAATCGGTTTGCAATTCAGACGGATCTAACATCCTGATCACTTTTTCTTTAAATATAATGCCATTTAGATGATCAATTTCGTGACAAAAACATCTCGCTGTCAAAGCTTCCCCTGTGTATTTTACTTCTTTTCCGTCTTTATTTAGAGCTTTAACAGTAACTTTCATCGGTCTTTTTGTAATACCATATTCGCCTGGGCATGATAAGCACCCTTCAACATCTTCTTGATGTCCTGACTGCTCGATTATTTCCGGGTTTATAAGTTCTGTAAGTTCTCCGTCAATATCAACTATAATAACTCTTTTTAGAACCCCAACTTGTACTGCTGCTAAACCTACCCCATTTTCTTTTTTTAAGGTTTCCTTCATGTCATCAATTAGGGTAAGTAACCTGTCATCGATTTTTTCAATCTGCCTTGACTTTTTCTTTAAAATAGGGTCTCCCTCAAAAACTATATTTCTAAGTCCCATATTTTTACCCCTTTTAACTTTACATTATTGCACCATTTAATTATATCATTTTTTTATTTTTAAGTCTAGGTGGCTACGACTTTGGGAGTGCCCAAGAAGAAAACATATGGTATAATAAAGAAATGAAATGTAAAAATTGTGGAAAAGAAACTGGACAAATAAAAGCAGGAAAAACGAGGGCTCTCCGCCAAAAATACAAATGTAAACACTGAGGAAAAGTATACACGCCAAATCCAAAGGAAAGGAGCTATAGTGAAGAAATAAAAAAACAGGCAATAAAACTGTATATGGAAGGAAACAGTGGAAGAGCAGTTGGGAGGATATTAGGTATAAGTAAAAATATATGCTTGTACTGGATAAAAAATACGCTAAAACGATTACAAACAAAAGTTATCCAAACGAAAGGGTGGAAGTTATAGAAATGGATGAACTTTATTCGTTTGTAGAGAGAAAAAAACAGAATTTACGTAATGCTCTTGTTAGCAGAGATAAAAGGCAGATTGTAGGTTATGATATAGCATTCGATAAAAGCAGGGAAAGAATTCAACAATTAGTCGATCGCTCTCCTAAAGCTCTTCGATACTATTCTGATGCGTATCCTGCTTATTCGGAAATCTATTATGAAGGTTCTCATCTTTCACTAAAAAACAAAAGTCAAACTTATACTGTTGAAGGCGTTAATTCTGATTTTAGACATTATATTCCTGCTCTGCGCCGATGTTTTAAATGCTTTTTAGGCCATTGGAGACCGTATCATTTGTATTTAAAATTTTTATTTTTGCTTTTAATAGATTTGCTTTGCTAAATTTTCTTTCCCTCATCTCAAATCCTCTTTTTCTCTTTCTTCTTTTATTTAACTCCTCTTCTTGGGCACTCCCTAATATTACTCATTATTGCCAAGATAAAGCCTATCGCAAGTTGTATATTTAATTCTGTACACAAAAAATTTAGCTTACTCCTATTTTAATTTGACGTTAATCAGCTTTCCATATTGACTTTAAAGAAAAATAGTTTTATAATTGTTTTCATGTTTACTTAAAATAATACATTATGATTGGATGATAAAAATTGAATATACTGGCGATAGGCGACGTCGTGGCACCAGTAGGAGCTGATTTTTTAAGGAAGCAGCTACCAAAGATAAAAAAAGAATATAAAATTGATTTAGTAGTAGCAAATGGCGAAAATTCAGCAGAAGGAAATGGAATAACTCCTTATTCTGCGAATTTTTTGTTTGATAGCGGCGTAGATGTGATCACAACAGGTAATCATGCTTTTAAAAGGCGTGAAATCTATGATTACTTCGATGAGCACGATTTTATTCTTCGTCCTCTAAACTTTCCGGAGACTACTACTCCAGGAAGAGGCTATTGTGAAGTCGATCTGTTAAAATATAAGGTTATAATTGTAAATTTAATGGCAACGTATATATGGAGAATATTAATTGTCCATTTTACGCAATAGATAAATTATTAAAAAATATAAGCGACAAAGATATCGTTATAGTAGACTTTCACGCGGAGGCAACATCCGAGAAAAAAGCAATGGGATTTTATTTGGATGGAAAAGTTTCTGCAATATTTGGAACTCATACCCATGTTGCTACGGCAGATGAATGTATTTTAAAAAATGCCACGGGATACATTACCGACGTTGGAATGACAGGACCAATAGATTCAGTTCTAGGAGTAAATCCCATCAACGTTATCAATAAGTTAAAAAGCAAATTACCAACAAAATTTGAAATCGCTTCTGGAAAATGCAAAATGGAATGTATAATATTTGATATTAATGAGAAAACTAAAAAAACAGAGAGCGTTAATCGGTTAACTATATTTTAACCAAACACTATATTGTTTGTGATTGTTTATAATATACAAAGGAACATTGAGATTTTTTACGACAATACAACTCTTTTATTGCTAAACAAATTGTGAAAACAACCAAACTTTTGTAAAAATAGATTTTTTTTTGGATTTGCTATTGCAAAAAAAATAATTTAAAGTTATTATAATAATCACTAGATGTTATATATTTACAAAAATGGAGGAAATAAAAATGGAAATTCTAAAAGTTTCATCAAAATCGAAACCAAATTCAGTTGCAGGCGCAATCGCTGGCGTAGTTAGAGACCAAGGTTGCGTAGAGCTACAATCAGTAGGAGCAGGATCTGCTAACCAAGCTATAAAAGCAATCGCAATAGCTCGTGGTTTTTTAGCTCCAGCAGGATATGACCTAGTTTGTACTCCAGCTTTCACAAATGCTAGCATAGAAGGCGAAGATCGTACAGCTTTAAAAATGGTTGTTGATTGCAGAAATCGAGGCTAATTTCTATTAAAGTAAAAAAATGCTCACATCACGCTTAGATGTGAGCATTTTCTGTATCTTCCCAATTATCTTTGCCTGTTATAAAAACTTATCCTTTAGCTTATTAACTATTAAAATCGCTACAAAGCTCTTTTAAACAACAATCTTCACACTTTGGAGACTTTGCTTTACAGATAGCTCTTCCGTGCAGAACTAGTCTATGGCAAAAGTCGTTAGATTTATTTTCAGGGAGTAAATCTTTTAAGATTTTTTCGATTTTTAAAGGGTCTTTAGAATTATGAAAGCCCAGTCTTCTAGTGATACGAATACAGTGAGTATCTACGACTACTGCCGGCTTATTAAAAATATCGCCCAGAATTAAATTTGCAGTTTTTCGACCAATCCCTGGCAAAGATAAAAGTTTTTCCATATTGTCAGGGACTTTACTATCAAATTTATCGCAAAGCACTTTACACATTTTCACAATATCGTTTGCTTTCACGTGATAAAATCCGCATGGTTTTACTATTTTTTCGACATCGCTAATCTTAGCATTGGCAAAATCTGAAGCAGATTTATACTTTGAAAAGAGTTGCGGAGTTACTTTATTTACTCTTGCGTCAGTGCATTGTGCGGCAAGACGCGTTGCTATCAAGAGATGTAAAGGATTTTCATAGTCTAAAGAGCACTTAGGTTCAGGATATTCTTTTTCTAGTTTTGAAATAACTTCATTGATTTTATTTTTTGAAATCATATATACACCTTGTTGTTATAAGTAAAATTCGCATTTTAGCTTATAAATCCTATTTTACTTTTCACTTCATTTAAAGTATTTTGAGATATCTCTCGCGCTTTGATAGAAGCGTTTTTATAAAGAAAAGTCAAATGAGATTTATCTAGTAATAATTTTTCATAATTAGCTTGCAAAGGAGATAGAGCATCTGCTACAGTTTCTCCAACTGCTAATTTAAAATCTCCGTAGCCTTTGCCGTCGAATTCTCTTTCAATTTCCTTAAAGTTTTTCCCAGTAAAACAGCTATAAATAGTCATTAAATTGTTGATGCCCGGTTTATCTTCACTGAAATAAACTTTAGCTTCAGAGTCCGTAACAGCTCTTTTAAATTTTTTTATGATATTATCTTTTGAATCCAGTATAGTTATGCAAGCATTTTGGTTTTTATCGGATTTTGACATCTTTTTGCTTGGGTCTGCAAGCGATTTAATGCTCGCTCCTTCTGCTTTTATGTATGGTTCCGGTATTTTAAAAGTCTCTCCGTATATACCATTAAATCGTTCGGCAATGTTTCTTGTAAGCTCGACGTGTTGCTTTTGATCTTTTCCTGTAGGAATAAGATCCGGCTGATAAAGTAAAATATCTGCAGCCATCAAACACGGATATGTAAAAAGTCCTGCGTTTATATTTTCAGGATGTTGTTGCGATTTATCTTTAAATTGGGTCATCCTAGAAAGCTCTCCAAATTGTGTATAGCAATTTAAAATCCATGCAAGTTGAGCATGTGTGTCGCCAACTAAACTCTGTATAAAAAATAAACTTTTTTCAGGATCTATTCCACATGCTAAAAGTAAAGCGTAGGCTTTCAACGTATTTTCTCTTAATTTCTCAGGGTCTTGCCTAACGGTAATAGCATGCATATCCGCTAAGAAAAATATGCAATTATAATCGTTTTGCATATCGATCCAGTTCTTAATCGCACCCATATAATTTCCTAGCGTAATCACTCCACTTGGTTGAATCCCGCTACAAACAGTTTTTTTGCTTGTATTCACTTAAATCACTTCCTTTGCATTTTGTTTTGTATGATATCATTATAACTTAGTTTATTTATATTTTCAATTTACTTATGATATTTTCCACCTGATAATATATTAAAAGCTCTGTAAATTTGTTCTAAGAGCAGAACTCTTGCGATTTGATGAGAAAATGTCATAGATGATAGGGAAAGTTTTAAATTTGATTTTTCCTTGATCGTTTCTGATAATCCAAATGAACTCCCTATTATGAAATTTATTGTACTGAATCCATTTATAGAAGTATTGGATATGATTTTTGAAAATTCGACCGATGAAAATTGCTTTCCTTCGATACATAGCGCAATGTTATATTCAGCCTTAGCGATTTTTTCGATGATTTTAGAACTTTCATTCTCTAAAGCCTTTTCAATTGTCGATCTTGACGGATTTTTGGGAAGCTTATATTCAGGAATCTCGACTATTTTCAATTCACAATAAGGTTTTAAACGCTTTGAATATTCATTTATTGCGTCTTTCAAGTAATTTTTCTTCAAATCGCCAATACAGATTATTTTTACCGTATGCATACTTGACTCCTTTTCAATACTAAAAATTTGCGACGCAGCGCCGATAGGCCGCAAGCACAAAGTGCTTGCTAAATCGCCAAATTGGCGATTTAAACCAAATCTTTAAAAAGATTTGGTTTGGCCTATCGGCGCGGTGTGCAAAATTTTAAGCTATATGTAAAATTTTCAAATTATCTTTAAAACGCTAGACAAAGTTGTCCACGATTTTGTACCGGAGCTACATGTAACTGAAAATCGACATTATGCTTCATACTATGAGATTTTAAGTTGCAGATAGCTGTTTCAAATGCCAACTCCGGAATATTATTTTCTTGGCTCAAGTGAGCCAAAATGAACTTAGTGGTACCTTTTTTTATGAAGAATGGTAGAACATTCGCACAAGCTTCATTTGACAAATGTCCTCTATCAGATAAAATTCTCTTTTTAAGGTAATAAGGGTAAGCACCATTTTGAAGCATCCTAATATCGTGATTTGACTCTATAACAGCAGCGTCAGCTCCTACCATCGCGTTTTTTATGTCATCTGAAACATATCCAATATCCGTAGCTATAACTGCTTTCTTGTTATCGTTCGTATTAATTATGTACCCGACGCTTTCATTACAGTCATGAGGAGTTTTAAAAGGCCTTACATACATATCGGAGATTTCTGTTCCGTTTTCATCTATAATCTCAATAGGAAATTTGCCATTTAAAATTCCTTTTTCTTTGAGTGCATTAAAGGTTCCCTTAGAACTAAAGACTTTAATATTATATCTTGATGCAAAAACTTTAACTCCTTGCACATGGTCGCCGTGTTCGTGAGTAATAAAGATAGCCTTAACACTTTTCAAGTTTATATCATTTTCAGAAAGCGCAAGTTCAATTTGTTTAGCAGATTTTCCTGCGTCCACCAAAATCCCGGATTTATCATTACCGACATATATACTATTACCTTTGCTACTACTAAAGAGCGGACAAATTTTAGCCAAAGTTTCACCATCCTAAAAATCAAAAATTTGCTTAAAAACTCATCTTGCGTAGGAATTTATATCTTTTTATTATAGAGCTTTTTCTAAAAAGCCAGGATCTGGTTCAACAACCTTTTTTATATCTGCACCTAAATTTGATAATTTCTCAATTATATTTTCGTAACCTCTTTCGATGTAATGAATGTTCTCGATCGTTGTAATGCCCTTAGCACAAAGTCCTGCAACAACCATAGCAGCGCCTGCTCTTAAATCTATCGCTTTCACAGGAGCCCCAACGAGTTCTTTTACGCCATTTACGACTGCGATTTTCCCATCAACCGATATATTTGCGCCCATTTTTCCAAGCTCATCAGTATATTTGAATCTATTATCCCAAACGCTTTCGTTTATAATACTTGTACCGTCTGCAATAGACAACAATGCTGCGATTTGAGGTTGCATATCGGTTGGGAAACCTGGATGGGGCATTGTTTTGATATTACATTTATTTATATGTTTAGCTCCTATTACTCTGATTGCATCGCCGCTTTCTTCAACTGTTGCACCAATCTCCTGCAACTTTGCACTGATCGAATCTAAATGTTTAGGGATTACGTTTTTGATTAAAATGTTTCCACAAGTTGCAGCAGCAATAACCATATAAGTACCAGCTTCTATCTGGTCTGGAATAATTGAATAGGAAGTTCCGGATAATGTTTTGACTCCACGAATTTTTATGCAATCTGTTCCAGCACCAGTAATATCGGCACCCATTGAATTCAAAAAGTTTGCTAGGTCAACAATATGAGGTTCTTTTGCTGCATTTTCGATAACAGTTAGCCCATCAGCTTTTGTCGCTGCCAACATAATGTTAATTGTAGCCCCAACGGAAACAATATCAAGATAAACAGAGTTTCCGACTAGCTTGTTAGCCTTAACTTTAACTATACCGTTTTCAACTTTATAATCAGCGCCCAAAGCAGCAAAACCTTTTAGATGTTGGTCAATAGGTCTTACCCCAAAATCGCATCCACCAGGGAATGGTACAGATGCTGAATGGAACCTTCCGAGAAGTGCGCCCAAAAGATAAGAAGAAGCTCTCATTTTTTTTACAAAATCATATGAAGCATCAGAAGATGAGATACCCCTAGGGTCAATCTCTAGGGATGATTTGTTAATAAGCCTAACTTTTGCTCCCATTTTTTCTAAAATGCAACCGATCAATGTAACGTCACTAATATTTGGTACGTTTTCTATTCGACAAATTCCGTCTGAAAGAATAGTTGCAGGAATTATAGCTACAGCAGCATTTTTAGCGCCACTGATTTTAACTTGTCCATTTAATTTTTTTTGACCTATTATGACGAATTTTTCCAAAAATTTTCCTCCTCATAAATGCAACTTACATAATTTATCTTTTGCATTTATTTTTCGTTTATATATTTAATTTTGAGTTTTATCAAAAATCGTACCAAATTAAATAATAATACAAAAAGATAGGTGTGTCAAATGAAATAAATGATTTT
>Ga0247609_10002674_pt1 | contig 18675 bp, 12 predicted proteins | sample 172DNAGHGlowgp2_FD_193487 | JGI IMG/M metagenome (GOLD analysis project Ga0247609, IMG submission 193487) | Sheep rumen microbial communities from Palmerston North, Manawatu-Wanganui, New Zealand - 1728 DNA GHGlow gp2 | ecosystem: Host-associated > Mammals > Digestive system > Stomach > Rumen ...
AAAACCATCAAAAGTGCGTGTTGTCCCAACACAATGAAATACAGCATTTTTTACATCTATGTCAACAGATACAGAATCAAATTCAGCATTACTCATTTGGCATGCGATTGTTCGTTTCCAAATTAAATTATAAAGTTTTAATTCATCCCCAGAAACTTCTACCTTTGCACTTTCAAAATGTGTTGGACGAATTGCTTCGTGTGCCTCTTGGGCATTTTTAGATTTTGTGATATAAATATTTGGTTGTTTTGGTAAAAATTTATCACCGTATTCATTTGATATAAATGCGCGGATTTCATTTATCGCTTCGTTCGACAAATTAGTTGCATCTGTTCGCATATATGTGATAAAACCTTGTTCATACAACTTTTGTGCTGTGGACATAGTGCGTTTAGATGAAAAATGTAATTTGCGCGCTGCTTCTTGTTGAAGTGTCGAAGTTGTAAACGGCGCATACGCGTGTCTTTGAACTTTTTTCTTTTCTATATTTGATATTTTTCCGGTCAAAGGTGTTTTCAAAGACGATACAATTTTATCGACCATAGATTTATTTTCCAGGGTCATTTTTTCTATTTTTTTTGAATCGAATTTAACAAGATTGGCATCAAAATATATTTTGTTTTTATTACAATTTGCAGTCACACTCCAATATTCTTGCGCATTAAAACTTTCAATTTCTTTTTCACGGTCAACAACCAATCGAACAGCAACACTTTGAACACGACCAGCAGATTTACCTAAATTTTTTTTCCAAAGCAGTGGCGAAATACCAAAACCAATTAAATAATCCAAGATTCTTCGCACAAGGTAAGCATCAACCAGATTATTATCAATTTCGCGTGGATTGTTAATGGCTTCTTTTACCGCATTTTTTGTAATTTCATGAAAGGCAACACGATATATATTTTTACCTTTTAAAACATCACGTGTTTTCAAAATATCATTTATGTGCCATGCAATGGCTTCACCTTCGCGGTCAGGATCCGATGCCAGATATATATTATCTGCTTTTTTTAATTCGTCTATTATTAACTTTAATTGTTTTTCTTTGCCAGGCATAATTTGCCATTTTGGTTTAAAATCGTGTTCTGTATCAACACTGCCACTTTCTGGCACTAAATCACGAACATGTCCAACAGATGCAACAACGCGCCACCCTTTTCCCAAGTATTTTTCAATAGTTTTAGCCTTGGATGGTGATTCTACGATTAATAAATTCATTTTAAAACCCCCTGGATGATAATTGTTGATCTTTGTGTATGTGGGCATTTTGACATAAACCAAAACCGAAAAGTAATGATATCAAACTGCTGCCACCAAAAGACATTAATGGCAAAGGAACACCTACTGTGGGCAATATCCCCAAAACCATAGATATATTTATAAAATAATAAATGAAAAAGTTCAACATAAAACCAAAACATATTAATTGACCAAATCTGTTTCGACAGGTTTTTGCCGCCCAAAACAGCATAATTACGATGAAAGTATATATCATCAATAACATAAATGCGCCAATAAAACCAAATTCTTCACCCAACATTGTGAATATAAAATCAGTTTGTTTTTCTGGTAAAAAAGATTGTTGTGCCTGGGTTCCAGACATATATCCTTTGCCAATTATGCCACCAGATCCAAAAGCTATCTTTGCTTGGTTTATTTGATAACCCGCCCCTTTTGCATCCATTTCAGGGTTTATAAATGTTATAATTCGATTTCGTTGATAATCATGCATACCACCATACCAAATAATTGGTGCGGCTAAAATCCCTAATATACCGGCAATTAAAAACCATTTTTTATTTGCACCAACAATATAAAACATACCAATAGTAATCAAAGCTAATGATATTCCAGTACCCAAATCTGGTTGTGCACAAATTAAAACAAAAGGTATTAACATCATTAAAATTGGAATTAAATAATTTTTAAATTGTGATAATTCTACACTGTTAAACCAGGCAAAATAACGTGCCAATGCCAACACCAAAGCAATTTTTATGAATTCAGATGGTTGAACATTTATTCCACCAATTGATAACCATCGTTGTGCACCCATGCCAACATCACCAATAAATGTAACCAAAATTACTAAAATCAAAGCAATTGCATAAATAAAGTAAGCAGATTTTATCCAAGTTTTTATATTTGAAAATGCCACAAAAAAGAATACAAACATACCAAAAATAATCTTTAATAATTGTGACATAGCAAATGGTGTCCATGATCCACCGCCAGCACTGAACAGAACAACCACAGATAAAAACAATACAACACACATAGGTATAAACAAAACAAGTGAAAAACGTGACATTTTTTCACTGAATGTCATCATATTAGCATTAGAAACACGCGTTGTTGTTGTCATTTTATTTTAATAATTCCTTCATTATACTGGCGCATGCACGTGCCGCAGGTGACGATCCACCTGCGTGTTCCATAATCACGCATACGGCATATTTCGGGGCGTTTGTTGGTGCATACCCAACAAATAAACCATGATTTCGTAGATTCCATTTTAATTGACTGTTGGTTAATACACCTGTTTCGCGTTCTTTTTTTGAAATATTACGAACCTGGGATGTACCTGTTTTTCCACCCATTTTTTTACCTTTGACATTAATAGCACTGCCTGATGCGGTACCACCTTTTTGGGTAACCTGTTCTAATCCTGTTAATACATGTTTAATATTTTTATCTTGTAATCCTAATGGTTTAAAATCTGGGTTTTTGTCTGAATATATTAAACGCGGCATTACTTGTTTATTAGAAGCAACACGTGCCATCATAACCGCCAATTGTAAACAGTTTGTTAAAATAAATCCTTGCCCAATCCCAGAAATGACAGTATCCCCATGAACCCATGGTGATCCAACATTTTTTTCTTTCCAACGTCTGTCTGGTATAACCCCAATCATTTCATGTGCCAAAACATCATCCATATATTTTTGATTTAATCCTAATTTCAAAGCCATATTTTTTATCGCATCAATTCCAATGCGCAATGCCAATTGATAAAAATAAGTATCACAAGAATGTTTTAATGCGCCGTATAAATCTACACGGCCATGACCATGTTTTTCCCAACAGTGATATTTATGTTTTCCGTATTCCCAAAAACCACGGCAAAATACAGTTTCGTTTGGTGATATTGCCCCACTTTCCAATGCAGCCAATGCAACAACGATTTTAAAAGTAGATCCTGGGGGATATAAACCTTCAATAGTTTTATTCATAAAAGGTTTTGCTACATCGTCCAACAATGATGATATATATTCTTCGCCATCATCTGTTTTAAATTTATTTGCATCAAAACTGGGTGTGGAAGCCATCGCCAATATATTACCATTTTCAATATCCAGAACAACACCACATCCTGCACGATTTAATGCCAAAGAATCATATAAAACTTTTTGTACATTATCACGAATGGTTGTTTTTATATCGTGTCCAACAATTGGTGCAACAAATTGAGTTTTATCTTCGCCTGTGATACGACCAACAGCATTAGTGATTAATACTGTTTGCCCGTTTGTTCCCGCCATTTCAGTATTAAAACGTTTTTCCAATCCGTTGATTCCTGTTGTAAAAAATGGTGTATTTGGCACAGATTTATTTGGTGCACCAACATATCCAAAGATTTGAGCACCAGCAGGTCCCAATTCATATATACGTGAAAAACCATTTCCAATATAAATACCAGGAATATTTTTAGCAGATAATTTTGCCAATGTATTCCAATCAGAATTTTCTGTTATTAACACTGGTTGAAAAGGTGCCTGTTTTCTGATGTTGCGCCAAATTCTATCAATTGTTTTTTTACGCAAATTTAAATCATGTTCAACAATATCTATGGCAGATTTTATATCATCCGATTCTTCTGGTATCAAATAGATTCTGTATATTGGTGCATCCCTGGATATAATAGTTCCTGATTCTGATAAAATACTGCCACGTTTGGGCATAATATTTTGAACACGAAAAGAATTGTTTTCGCTTTTTTTAAGATAATTTTTATAATTAAAAACCTGCATTTGTAACATGCGTAAAACCAGAACAGAAGTCAACACTGCACCGCCTGTTAAAAACAGTGCGCTGCGTCTGTCAAATGTGCGTGCCACTTCGGTATCTATCATTGTTTTATCCAATTATCTGTTGATGTTATCGGGATGTATAAAACATTCAACCATATAAACAACCATATATTATTTACAAGATTCATCCACGTCAACCCAGAAAAAATTAATAATAATATTCCAATACCAGAAAAAATCATAAAACCTAATTGTGCGTTGTTATCCATATGTTGAATATCTATATAATTCTGAAAACCTGATACGGCATAAAACAAACAAAATATACTGGACCACAGTAATGGTAAATTACATCGATAATCTATTAAAAAACAAAAAATAAATGCAAACAGTGCAAAACAGTTAATTGGTCGGACAAAAGTATAATAAAATATTGGTATTAATGCCAATATCCCTGCGGGATTCCAAAAATACACAGATAATCGCCATAAAATCAAAGTCATTAAAAATGGCATTGAATTTTTTAAAAAAGGTATAATTTTATGCATTATTTATAAGAATCCGTATCGTTATATTGTAATACCATCACGCGCGATACATTGTTTGGTTTCAATACATCAACGCGATTTTCGTCTTTCATATCACCAACATATATACCTGATGGTAAAATACCGCTGATATTAGATGTTATAACTTTTAATCCAGCACGTGCGATAAATTGTGTGTCACTGAAAAAACCAACAGTTGCATCAGATTTTCCATTCCCATGTAAAAAACCAGAAATATCTGCACCACCAATACGCACAGCAATATTTGTATCAGAATCAGTTAATCCGCGTACACGACAAAAATGTGAACCACAATCAACAATTGTTCCGATTAAACGATTATCAAACGATACAACAACCATACCGCGATTTAACCCATGTCTTTTGCCACGATTTATTAAAAAAGTGTCATGATGGAAAGCAGAATCATCAAATAAAACATCTGCAATAACAGTTTTATAAGGTGAAGCCTTTTTTATATTTATTTCGTTTTCCAGTTTTTGATTTTCCAATATTGCGACATCGCATTCGTTTTTATTTGCCAAAGCAATATCTAATTTTTCGCGTAATCTTTTGTTTTCAGCACGTAAATTAGAGGTTTCTTTGATCCAATGTGCCCCATCACCAATAACGCGTACAGGCCATGTTATAACACTGCCTATGCCGTGTGCAACAGGTAAAACAACATGCGCCAACCCGTTCATAATTGCGTAATCTGGCTTTGCGACCATAATATAAATGATAAACACAGGTAATGCTACCGCCGCCAAGGCTGATTTTATAATCCGTGCCAATTTATAAGATGATTTGTCGTTTATCATACGAAATACTTTACCGCAAAAAAGGTAATATTCAATAAAAAGTTTGTAGAAAATAATTTGACAAAATAAAATAATGTGCTTAAATATGGGGCGTGTAATCAAAATAAAGGATATAAAATGTCTTGGTTTATTGAACAGCACAGTACTTTCGGTAATGCTGGTGGATGTTTTGTTGAATGTCTTAGTCTTGTTGGTGGAATCGCAATAAGTGTTGCGATAGTGAGCGCAACATTATCTGATAAATCATCTGATAAACAACCACAATCTAAAATTGAATCTGTGAAATCAGACACAATTATTAATGCACAGGATACAATCGCATTTAAAAATATCGCACGTCAAAGATAAAAAAGGACACAAAATATGAAAAAAAATATATTACAAGGTGCACAAACACAGTGGGGTAGCGAAATAACATTCAGTTATGAACAAATAAAAGAAGATTATCAAAAAATACTAGATTTATATGATCATGCGCTGGATTGTTGGGAAATCGCTTTAGAATGCTGGGATGTTGATGATAACAGAAACAATAAACTTTTTCATAAAGTTGAAAATTGTTTTAAATTGAAAATTAAGCCTGACTTTAATATGGTAACAACAATCTTTAACAATCTTTCAACAAATAATCCCCAGTATAAATATTTGGAATACAGAAATGTCTCAAAAAAATTTCATGATTTAATGAAAGAATTCGATGCGGCATATGACAGGTTTTACAAGTATGAAATGCACAGTAACCCAAAAATGGCGTTGCATTTTAAATGGGGTATAGTGATTGCTTTGGAAATATGGTTCTTATTTGTGTGGGTGCCTAAACAAGCACAAAAAAATAAACAACCACAATCTCAAATTGAATCTGTGAAAGCAAATACAATTGTTAATTCGCCAAGCACAATCGCATTTGAAAATATTGCACGTCAAAGATAAAATTGTATTTTGGTGTGTTTTATGTAAAATGTCAGACAATATTCAATAAAAACTTGATTTTTCTTTTTTATATGTCAAAATAGACCCATCCGACATGGCAAGGCATTGCCACGAGGAATTAACAAAAAGGATTGAAAATGCCAAAATTAAAAACAAAATCGTACTTGAAAAAACGTGCGTCTATGACTGCAACGGGAAAAGTTCGCGTTGCCAGAAATGCTCACCACAAATGTCTGTCGCATCATTCTAAACGCGCAAATAACGCGGGAACAAAGCCACAGTATTTGAACGATAACATGATGGGTCAAGCTAAAATCTTGGCTCCATATGGATTGAAATAAAGGGGGCAATTATGGCAAGGGTAAAACGCGGAACAACCGTTAAACAAAAACATAACAAGATACTTGATCGTGCCAAAGGTTATTTGGGACGTCATCATTCAACCTATCGTGCTGCACGTGAAAAAACCGAAAAAGCAGGACAATATGCATATCGCGATCGTCGTCAAAAGAAACGTGATTTTCGTTCTTTGTGGATTGTTCGTATCAATGCTGCTGTTCGTTCTAATGGTTTAACATACAGCCAATTCATGAATGGCTTAAAGAAAGCTGGTGTTAATTTGGACCGTAAAGTGTTGGCCCAAATGGCATATGATGCAGATAAAAACTTTGATACATTGGTTGAAACAGCAAAACGATTTATTGCCAGTACTGCAAAATAACGCTTTACGGCACTGTTTAGTTTTGTAAGAATATAAGACCGTAAAGTATTACGGTCTTAATTTTTTAATAAGCGGGGAAAAAATGAAAGAAAAAATACAAAATGCTAAATCACTTGAAGAATTACAGACGTTATATTCTGATACATTTGGTAAAAATGGTACTATGACCGCCAAATTAAAGAATATGAAAGATTTATCTAATGAAGAACGTACAAAGATAAATGCAGAAAATACAGAATTGCGTCAATTATTCAAAGATAAACAAAATGAATTAGAATTAGCTGTTTTAAATGCAAAATTGGCAACAGAATATGTTGATGTAACATTAGACACAGAACCAAAAAATCATGGAACGATACATCCTTTGACACAAAGTTTAAAAGAAATTGGTTCTATATTAGAATCAATGGGATTTACTATGTGGACAGGCCCAGAAATCGAAGATGATTGGCATAATTTTACTGCATTAAATACCCCGGAATATCACCCTGCACGTGATATGCAAGATACTTTCTTTTTAAAAAATGGTAATGTGATGCGAACACAAACATCTGCAATTCAAATTCGTGCGATGGAAAAAACAGGTGCGCCAATTAAAATGTTTGGTGTCGGGCGTACTTATCGTAAAGAATTAGATGCGACACATTCTTGTATGTTCGGTCAAATCGAAGGTTTGTATATTGATAAAAATGTAACATTATCTGATTTGGTTGGAACATTACGTACCCTGCTTTCAAGATTTTTTGAACGTGATATAGAAATGCGTATTCGTCCATCTTATTTCCCTTTCACAGAACCTTCAATTGAAATAGATATTAAATGGAATGGTGATAAATGGTTAGAAATTGCCGGTGCTGGGATGGTTCATCCAAATGTTTTGAAAAACTGCAAAATAAACCCAGATGAATATCAAGGTTTTGCATTTGGATTTGGTTGGGATCGTATGGCGATGTTAAAATATGGACTTAACGATATTCGTGCTTTCTATGATGGCGATGTTCGTTGGTTGAAAAACAGTGGATTTTAATAAAAGGGGTTAAAAATGAAATGGTCTTATTCTTGGTTAAAACAATATTTAGATACGGATTTAAGCCCCGAAGAAATATCGGATAAATTAAACGCAATTGGTTTAGAAGTCGAAGATTTATATAATCCAATTTTACCAATTGCTGCAAAAATCGTTGAATGTAAACCACATGAAAACAGTGATCATTTGCATGTGTTAAAGGTTGATGATGGGTCTGGTAAATTACGTCAGGTTGTATGTGGTGCGCCAAATGCACGCGAAGGTTTGGTTTCTGCGCTGGCAATTCCTGGATGTAAAATCGGTGATGTTGTGATTCAATCTGGCAAATTACGTGGTGTTATATCTGATGGTATGATGTGTTCTGCAAAAGAATTGGGAATCAGTGAAGATCACAGTGGAATTATCGAATTGGATGAAAAAATTGAAACAATCGGGCAACCAATATCCGCATTGGTTGGTACAGGTTCAGCAATTTTAGAAACATCTATTACACCAAATCGTCCTGATTATTTGGCTGTGCGTGGAATTGCGTTGGATTTGGCGGCTGCGGGTGCCGGTAAATATATCGAAAATAAAATCGATTTATTAAAAACGGTCAAAGGTGAACGCAAGGTTAATTTAATTGCACCTGATGCGTGTCCAACATATCGTTTCTGTGAAATTCACAATATCAAAAATGCCCCATCAAATAAAACAATACAATCACGTTTGTTGTCTGCGGGCATAAATCCAAAGAATGCACCTGTGGACGCCACAAATTATATTTGTTATGATTTGGCACAACCTATGCATTGTTTTGATGCAGATGAAGTTGTTGGTGATATAACAGTTCGTATGGCAAAAAACGGCGAAAAGTTTGTTGATTTGTTTGGAACAGAATACGAATTATGTGATAAAGATTTGGTTATTACAGACGATGCAGGAATATTAGCGTTAGCCGGGGTAGTTGGTGGTGCGCGCGCATCAACGACAGATAAAACAAAAAATATTATTTTAGAATCTGCATATTTTAATCCGGTCAGTGTACGCAAATCTTCCAAGAGACACGGTATATCAACAGATTCTTCATATCGTTATGAACGTGGTATAAATCCAGATGGAACATTACCAGCATTGTCATTAGCTGCAAAAATAATAATGGATGAATGTGGTGGTAAAATTGTTAATGTATCTGTTGGGGGTCGTGCATCCTATACGCCAGAATCTGTGGTGTATAACCCTGCTTTGTTTGAAAAAAAGACAGGCATAACATTGGATGAAAAAACACAACGTGATATTTTGAAAAAATTGCATTTTGAAATCAAAGAAGATAAAAAAGGTAATTGGATTATAACACCAACCCCACAACGTGTTGATGTTGTTATTCCTGAAAGTATTGTGTCTGAATTGATCCGTATTTATGGTTATGAAAATATAGGATTAAATGGCACAAATAAAAACTGTGTTGTGAATTATGCTGATAACATTAATAACAAAGATTGTATTAATTTAAAAAGACATTTGGCTAATCGTGGATTAAATGAATCCATCAGTTTTGGATTTGGTAATTCACGTGTTGAAAGTTTAATATCAGATAAACCAATTATCAAAATTGCAAATCCTATTATCACAGAATTGGATACAGCACGTAATAATTTGTTGGGCAATTTATTGATTGCTGTTGAAAAAAATGAAAAGCGTGGATTTTCTGATTTGAATATGTTTGAAATGGGTACTGTATTTGATGGTGATCAGCCAAATGAACAACATACATCAATTTGTATAGTGCGTGTTGGTGAAACGTCGCCAAAACATTGGCAAAAACGTAATCGTAGTGTTGATGTTTTTGATGTCAAAGCTGATTTAATATCATTACTTGGTGCACAAAAATATACAATTGAAACAACAAATGCACCGCGTTGGGCACACCCTTTTAAATATGGCAGAATTGTCCAAGGTAAACGTGTTCTTGGTGAATTTGGTGAATTGCATCCAAATGTTGCTAAACAATTACATATTAAATCACGTGTTTATGTTGCTTTGATAGAAAACATTGATGATTTACCGAAAAAACCAAAATGTGCAAAAATACCAATGACTGATTTTATGCCTATTACACGTGATTTTGCATTTGTGGTTGCACATGATTTTCCTGCGGAAAAAATTGTATCTACGGCTGTATCTGCTGATGCAAATATTTCAAAAGCAGTTGTTTTTGATGCATTTGATATGGGTGACGGTCAAAAATCTATTGCATTTACAATAACGATTTATCCGACACAAAATATGTCAGACAAAGAATTATTGGAAATACAAAATAAAGTTATTTCAAACATAGAAACCAAGTGTGGTGCAAAATTACGTGCATAATTTTGCACAATCACTTGATTTTTAACAAAAGTTGTTGTATAAATAACGACATGCAAACAAAAACAATAATTATTATTAAATAAATGGCACTGCGCTTTGGCGTTGTACCAGGGCGCATATGCGCCCTTTTTTAATAGAACAAAGGTAATAAACAATGTCATACAAAAAAACAGAACCAAAGGCAAATTTTGCACAAATAGAACACCAAATATTAGATTTTTGGCGCAGTGATGATACTTTCCATAAATCATTAAATAAAACCAAAATGGGTGAACCATTTAATTTTTATGATGGCCCCCCATTTGCAAACGGCTTGCCACATTGGGGGCATTTGGGTGTAAGTGCAATTAAAGATATGGTGTCACGTTTTCAAACAATGCGTGGACGTTATGTGATGCGCGAATTGGGTTGGGATTGTCATGGTTTGCCTGCGGAAAATAGTGTTGAAAAAAAGCAAGGGCGTACTGCCAAAGATATTGTCGCAACAGATGGAATCGCTGCTTTTTGTGATATGTGTAAATCTGATATTACCCAATACACAAATGAATGGTTGCGTTTTATAGAACGCGTTGGTCGTTGGGTTGACGGTGGTGATAATTTTGGTTATCGCACAATGGATAAAAATTATATGGAATCTGTAATTTGGGCGTTGAAAAAATTGTATGATATGGGATTGCTTTACAAAGATTTCAAAGTTAATCCATTTGATTGGAAACTGGGTACTGTATTATCGAACAGCGAAGCATCGTCTGAATATCAAGATATCGTTGATGATACGGTGACTGTATGGTTTGAACTGGAAAATGGCGACAGGGCTATCGCATGGACAACGACACCATGGACTTTGCCGGCTAATTCCGCGTTGGCGGTGAATAATAATATGGAATATGTGCGTATGAAACATGATGATGGGCATGTTTATGTTTTGGCAAAATCACGTTTATCTGCATATGAAAAAATCTTTGCAAACTCTGAAAATTTGGGCACTGTTATGGGTAAAGATTTGGTTGGTTTGCGTTATAAACCTATATTTCCATATTATGTGGATTTAGCAAAAGATGGTCATGGGTTGTATACGGTGATTTCTGGGGATTATGTATCAGACAGTGATGGTACAGGTATCGTTCATATTGCACCTGCGTATGGTGAAGATGACTATTTTGTTGCAAAAGCGATTGATCCAAAATTCCCAGTGATTTTAAATGTGGATGATTATGGTAATTTTGATAATACTGTGACTGAATGGGCGGGGGAAAATATATTTGTTGCCAATCCAAAAATCATAGATTGGTTGCGCGCCAATGGTATTTTGGTTAAGAAAGATCAACACAAACACAGTTATCCATTTGGCCCACGCAGTCATGAAAAATTAATATATCGTGCGACAGACGCATGGTATGTTGATGTTCCAAAAATTCGCGATAGATTGGTTGAAATAACAAAAAATGAAACAACATGGACATCTGCCGGCAATCGTTTTATGGATTGGATTGAAAATGCGCGTCCTTGGGGTATTACACGAAACAGATTTTGGGGTGTTCCATTACCAATTTGGGAAAAAGATGGTCAATATAAAATCTTTGGTTCAATAAAAGAAATGGAAGATTTCTTTGGTGTCCAGATTGATGATTTACATCGTCCGACCCTGGATAAACTGGAAAAAGATGGCTGGAAACGTATAACTGATGTTTTAGATTGTTGGTTTGAAAGTGGTTCTATGCCATTTGCACAATTACACTATCCTTTTGAAAATGTTGATAAATTCGAAAAGAATTTTCCATCAGATTATATTATCGAAGGTCAAGATCAAACGCGTGGATGGTTTTATATGTTGATGATTATGTCAACAGCATTGTTTGATAAACCTGCATTCCGTGTTGTGTCTGCAAATGGTATGATATTGGATGAACAGAAACGTAAGTTTTCAAAATCTTTGCATAATTATTCTGACCCATCTGATCAATTTGAAATATATGGTGCAGACGCAATTCGTTTGTTTATCCAAGGCAGTAATTTTATGAAGGCAGAACCTGTTTGTATTGATAAGGCTGGTAATGTATTCAATGATACTATTAAAACGATTTTGACACCGCTTTGGAATGCGTATCATTTCTTTACATTGTATGCCAATGCGGGAAATATCACCGTAGAGAACGAACCAACATCTGATAATTTATTGGATAAATATATTTTATCTGAATTGAATGAATTGGTAAAAACTACGACAAACGCATTGGAAGAATACAAACCAGATGTTGCAATCAAAGAATTTATACGATTCTTGGATGTGTTGAATAATTGGTATATCCGTCGTAATCGTGATAGATTCTGGGATGAAGACGAAAGTGCATTTGAAACATTGCATTATGTGTTGGTTAATTTCTGTAAATTGTTGGCACCTTTTGCACCGTTTATCAGTGAATATATATTCAAGAATTTAACAGGTTTGGAATCTGTACATTTGCAAGATTGGCCTGTTGCAAAAGATACAGATAACGATATATTACAAGATATGCGTCGTGTACAGATGATTGTATCAACTGGAAAACAATTACGTGAACAGTATAAATTGCGTAATCGTTTGCCGTTGGCTGATGTTACAATTGCTGGGGTTGATATGTCTGAATATGGTGATATTATCCGTGATGAATTAAATGTCAAAGAAGTTAAATTCGTTGATAATATAAATTCAGTGGCAGACAGTTTTGTATATTTAATCACACCAAAAATTGGTGCACGTTTGGGTGGTGCTTTAAAAGATATTATTCCATCGGTTAAACGTGGTGATTACACATTTGATGGTGATAAATTGATTGTTGGCGAATATGTGTTAAATGCTGATGAATTTGAAAATCGTTTAACTGTCAAAGAAGGCATTACTGGTGCCGCCCTGCCCGATAATACTGCTGTGGTTGTTTTGAATACTGAAATCAACGGCGAATTAATTGCCGAAGGTTTGGTAAATGATGCGTTGCGTTTTATCCAAGATTCGCGTAAGGCTGCTGGTCTGGATGTTTCAGACAGAATAAAAATGACATATACGGCAGATTCTGGGTTGTATACAGCAATCATGGCGCATAAAAAGCGTATAATGCATGATGCGTTGATTGTTGAAATGAATATAGGTGTGGCAGATCAATTCACAACAAAAATCGAAGATTATGATTTTGCAATAGATATTGAAAAAGCAAATGCGTAAACAAAAAATAACTCTTAGTCCGGATATTTATTTTGAAAATGTTTGTCCAACATTGAATATGAATATCCGGTCAGAATTATATTATACCAACGAATTTACATTTGCTGTGGCAGTGGTTTTATCTGCCCAAGCGACCGATAAAAAGGTTAACGAAGTAACACCAGAATTATTCCGTATTGCGCCGACCCCAAATAAGATGTTAAATTTGGGTCTGGACGCGTTAAAAGAATATATACGTGTAATTTCCTTCTTTAATAATAAATCGCGCAATATAATCGAATTTTCGCGTCAATTATGCGATAATAAAAGTGACGATATACATTATAAGTTTCCAAAACAGTATCATAACCGTGATGAATTGATGAAATTGGCTGGGGTTGGTCAAAAAACAGCCAATGTAATAATGAATGTTTTATGGAATGCGCCAAACATAGGGGTAGATACACATGTTTTTCGCCTTGCACATCGGTTTGGTTGGTGTGATGACAATGATAATACGCCTGAAAAGGTAGAAGAAAAGCTGTTAAAATATATTCCAAAAAAATATCATGCGATAGTAAATCATGTAATGGTTCTGCATGGTCGTTATATTTGCAAGGCATTGCGCCCGAATTGTAAAGATTGCCCTGTTGCAAAATGGTGTAATTCAAAGGACAAAAGAATATAAAAACGCCCCGTTTATTTGGGGCGTTTTGTTTTTAGAACACTTTCCATCCTGTGAATTTGTACCCTGTCTTTGTTGGGTTGGCTGGCAAGTTGATGCCTTCACCATATTCACAACTTTCGTTTTCTGGTCTGACACCTTCTGCAGGTGTTTTACCGTCTTCTTTGTACCAAGACAAAGCGATATTGTTCGGATTACATGCATTTGTGTGGTATGCAGAATTACGCATTGCGGCTTCATTCTTTATCGCCTTGGCACATTCAATTGCACATTCAGATGAACAAGAGTTAGTGGTCTTGACGAACACATATGGCATGTCTGCACGTTGGGTAAGTTCGTATCCTGTTATCTGGCACCAACAGTTTCTACCAGAATCATTTCGTGGTGTGCCAACTGTGTATGCCTGTTGTGCACTTGTTGAACTGCACATAGATGTACCACGGACAACACCATAATTAAATGATACATCCCATGATCCAGCCGGCATATTGTTTGTTGGATTAAGCACGATTGGTTCGTTTAAGCCACCGCTACCAGAATTACCACTTTGTTCACCTGCGGCATGTGATTCACCACCATCAACAGATGTATCAACATAGTTCAATGGGTTGTTGTTCGCGGTGTATCCTGCGTCACATTTGTATTTTGCAACGCATGTTACATCACCATCTATTGTGAATGTAGATGTAGCATCGCGTTCTGTTCCGTTACAAATCCATGTAGAGAATGACGCACCTGTGCTGGTACAATTGTTTGCACCGTTTGTCAACACTGTTGCAGTATCACCGATTGTAAAAGTGTGAATTTCTGTTGGTGCGGTACCGGTACCAGAACCACAATCATATGTTATATGATATGGTATCGCAGTCCATCTGGCGTGCCATGTTTGGTTACTGTTGGTGTATCCTTTACCAGCAGTTAAACCATCAGATGTTATCTTGCCATTTGCATCAATGTATTGTGTTCCACCAGTTGCAGCACTGTAATAACCTGCGAATGTGTATCCTGTGCGTTGAGGTATGGTTATACCGTTTGCACTGGTTGTCATCGCATTAGCACGTGCAGAATCATTATACACATTTACAGTATATGTTGTGTACAAAGTCGCAGTTCCATTGGTTGTCGCATCTGCGTTATCCAATGCAATTGTGTATTTCGCCGGTACACAACCTGTTGAACCTGTGAACAATGGTGTACGATATACAAGGTTTGTACCACCAGCTTGAACACCTGATTTTGCACAAAGATGAGAACAATCATTATAGTCTTCGTGAGTACTACACCAACTACTTACTAATACCCATGGTAAATAATCTATATTTGCCGATGGAATACCACTTGGTGCATTCTCTATATTTATCGGGGTAACAGGTGAAACATATGTTGTTACTTTGCACCAACAATAATTACCATATGTATCGCTGATTGAATCTCTGGTGTCTGCCAATGATCCGGATGTTGTACTGCATTTTGATAAACCAAAGATACTCATGTTTGCCGTGTCAGAACTTACCATCCAATGTGTGTTCCAATAAACGTTATTATTGCCTTCGTTATCTGCATAACAAGCACTATTATTCATGCCACCGCAGCTACCACTCCAACTGTTTGTTATATACGGTTCCAAAGGTGATGTTTGTTCTGGTTCTGCATAACCATTGTCACATGTCCATCTGGCAACGCATGTTGTATTACCGGCAACAGATATTACTGCACCTGCATTTCTGTTTGTACCATTGCATGTCCATCCCGCAAACGAACCATTTGCAATCGTACAATTATTCGCGCCGTTTGACAATATCGTTGCAGTATCATCAGGGGCATAATCATTGTTGTCTACTGGTGCGCTACCTATACCAGAACCACAACTATATGTTATATGTGCCTTCCAGTGTGTATGCCATACTTCGTTGACTGATGTATTCGCCAATGCCACAGTCAAACCATCCGATGTAATATATCCATTTTCATCAATATATTGCGTTGCATTGTTATTATATGATGCTGTATCGTAATAACCCGCAAACGTATAGCCTGTTTTTACAGGTTTTGTTATTGGATTGTTTGATGTTGTCATAACATATGTAAAATTACTATCCAAGTATGCTTCGGTTGCATATTTTGTATATATTGGACTTGTTCCATTTGTTGTTGCACCTGCATTATCCAAAGTTACATAGTAATAATTTGGTACACATGCTGCAGAGCCAGTAAACAAAGGTATACGTAAATTGTTTTCATTACCATACTCTTCAACACCAACTTTACCACAAGCATTAGCACATCCTTCTGAACAAGCGCTGTAATTAGAATAATTGACATGTGTTCCGCTTATCAATACCCATGGTAAATAACTAATACTAGATGTATTATTGTTTCGGGTATATTCGGTCACTTTGCACCAACAATATGCGCCATTTGAATTACTGATACTTTGTTGTGTTTCACCAAATGTTCCAGATGTAGAACTGCATTTAGCCGTCCCTTGTACATTTACACCAATGGAAGTGTTGTTTCCTTCCCATGTGGTATTTGTTCCGCTTCCTGTCCAATATTTGTTACTTATATATTGTTCCAGTGGTGATGCAGAATAAGGTGTATCGTAACCAGTGTCACATGTCCATCTGGCAACGCATGTTGTGTCACCAGTTATGGTCATTGTTGCGCCAGCATTTTTGTTTGTACCATTGCATGTCCAGCCTGCAAATGTAGCGTTTGCATATGTACAATTATTTGCGCCGTTTGACAATATTGTTGCAGTGGCATTTGGTGCATAGTTTGTGCTGTCCACAGGGGCGGTGCCTGTTCCACCACCACAAGAATATGTCACATGATACAATGGTGTCCAATGTGCGTACCAATGACTGTCCGTTGTTAATGATTGCACCTTGGTCAATCCATCAGATGTAATATACCCATTATCATTGATAAATTGTTTCAATGGTGTGCTGGATGTGCTGTCTTGCGATTTGTTATAATACCCAGTAAATCTGTATCCGTTACGTGTTGGTTTCGTAATTGGATGTGCAGATGTTGTCATTTTATTGGTATCATTAATCGTTGTTGACAGGTATGGATTTGTATACGCGTTTCCACCATATATTGTTTCTGTACCACTGGTATCCGCGCCTGTGCTGTCTAATGATATCGGGCATAACCACAATGCAGTAAATGTGACAGTACCAGGTGTTGTGCGCAATTTGTCGAACCATGTTGGATCGTACAATTGTGTTTCATTCAAAGTATATTCAGTAATACCAGTAGACAGACCGATGGCAGTGGTTGGATTATTTGTTGATCCACGTACAAATTCAGTTGTGTTCATACCTGTTATATGCCATCCCTTGAATGTGCAACCTGTGGTGCTGATTGGGTTGCTGACCGCGAATGGTTGACCCAATATTGCACTGGTTGGTAAATATGTACCAGGTGTGCCAGTCAATCCCAAATTATATTGGATGTTGTATGTTACTGTACAATTTACAGTTGTACCAGTTGCTGTTGGGTTTGTGTACCCTGTTTCACATACGCCTGTGTACACACATGCATTATTAACGATATCAACAGAACAGCTTGCTACGCCTGTACCAACTGTACATGGTGTACAAGAATCAACCTGACATACATCAATATCCATTGTATTTGAGTTGCGATTCCAAACAGGTACTTTCCATTCTGCTAAGTTTGCTATTGACCTGCATGCTGAATTACAGTTAGTATTAGCTGTACCAATATTGAATTTCCCTGCACTACATGCGGTACATTCAGTTGATCCTGTTGACGCTGCAAAAGATCCTGTTGTACAAGCTGTTTGAGAAGTTTTTCCTGTGCCATATACATAGTATCCAGCACTTGCTAATGTTGCACCTTGATTAGTGTCCGCATTAAATCCGTATGTTGCAGTGCTGCTGCAATAACTACCCGCAGGACAGGTGCTGCATGCACTTTCACCAGCTTTCAAATATTGACCCGCAGAACAAGTAATTTGACAATCACTTTTTGCGTTATGATCAGCAGCAGTAGTGCCACTTGTGGTCATGCTGCCTGGACATGCAGTACATGTACTGGTTGTTGAACGACCATTTACAGTACCACCAAAGTAAATGTTAGATGTAGATGTGCTGTATGTATCGTTACCGCATACTGATGCGCCAGATCCTGCTGTGGCTACATATTGACCTGCGGTTAAAGTTACATAACAGTCGTTCTTACTGGTTGAACCTGTGGTACTGTTTGGATAAGCAGTTGGACATCCTGTACATGCACCATTACCAGCAGAAGCTTTGTATGTACCCGCAGCACAAGGATCACAAGCACCAGTAGAACTGTTCAATGTATAACCAGCACTGCAGTTCCATGTCGCAGTAAATGTCTTGCTTTCT
>Ga0247609_10002675_pt1 | contig 18659 bp, 22 predicted proteins | sample 172DNAGHGlowgp2_FD_193487 | JGI IMG/M metagenome (GOLD analysis project Ga0247609, IMG submission 193487) | Sheep rumen microbial communities from Palmerston North, Manawatu-Wanganui, New Zealand - 1728 DNA GHGlow gp2 | ecosystem: Host-associated > Mammals > Digestive system > Stomach > Rumen ...
ACAGAACTCTCTCCATTCATCTAATTTATGAAATCTGCGCTGGAAATAAATATTACGCAAAACTTGATAATTTGCCGTCCAAGTACGGCGCTAATTCCATCCTTCAGGCAAGATTTCTATGAGCGCGCGCCATATGCGTTTATCTTTTGTTTTATTATATGCTTTACGAAGAATTTCACAATATTGAATAATTTCTTCTTGTGCGGTTTTAATAAAATATTGACTATATTGGTCTTCAAATTCTTCTGGTTTAATGAATGAAAAGTTTTGCGCGCTGATTTCTTCGCTTGTGAGTTTGTGCATTGTAGAACATGAATTAGCTGTTGTACCTACTTTGTAGGTATCGAATTCTTTCCAAAAAAATAATGGTGCATCTATATCCATACTTATCATTATCTGTCGCATAAATTTAGATTCTTCAGGACCACCGTTCAGCATACGTTGCGCGAGTTTTAAATCGTTAGGACCAACTACTGGTTCGCTACAATCTGGACCATAAAGTGGCCCTTGTAAATCACCAATTATTACTCTTGTATCATTTTTTTCCCAACTATTCATTGGATTTCGCAACCCTCTCATAGCTCCACCAAAATTGAAAATCTCTATATTCTCTACCTTAATCATTATTTTCTTCCTAATATTAAATTAATAAAATTATTTAATCCTTTTGCAAATTTTTGTGAGGCTGCGGCCTAATAGGGAGTTATTATTTTTAAGTTTTCATCTATAATATTTTCCTAATCAATTACTCCCCAAACTTCTACAAAATCAGTATCAAAAGGTAAAATAGCTTTGCCCATTTTCCCCCAGCCAATGCCCCAAGAATTCTAAATTTTCCAACCCTTTTCATTCCAACCATAACATACCATACAATGCTATCCATCATAGTATTTTTTGTTATTAGTTAAATGCAAAATAGTCTATCCATCTACATAACTATTATTATACCACTTTACAATGACTAAAATTGGTCCATAATTCATTAAACATTCTTTCATTGCGTTCGTAGAAGTGATTTTAAAAAACTTTTTTATAGAATTTATTCTGCCCTAATTTTTGAGTTTAAGCCCTTCTTTTTCAAAATAAGAAATTGCTTCAGGAACTTCAATGTTGTTTGGCATTAATTCGTCTATAACGTCTCCATATTCGCAACTGTTTTTTAATGCATCTCTTACACGCATTCCGGCTTCTTTCCAATTACTATTACGCCTATTTCCATAAATATAGGCCGTACTCATAGGAATAAAAGTGCCAGTTTCTTTCATATTAAAATATTCAATTACTGTACTAAGAGAATGCGCAACACAACTGCCAACCTAACCCTAATACTTAACTTTAGGCATTTTAACTTCAAACTATTTAGGAAAAATACCAGTAGCCGCAATATTTTTTTTATACTTAATTTTATAATCTCTAAGGTCAAATTTAGCAGGCGCTACGCCAAAACCGAGTTTTTTCATAGTTACCTCCTACTATTAATATTATACCATAGATTTATTTATTAGTCAAATTTTTAATTATACTATCTATTTTAAGCGCGCATTTCTAAAAGTCTACTTCTTTCCAACCGCGCGTTGTCATGGCGGGAGTACCAATTCTGATGCCACTTGTTAGATAAGGGCTTCTTTTTTCATTAGGAACACAATTCTTATTAAGAGTTATACCATATTTATCTAATTCTTCCTATACGGCGCGCCCTGTAAGTTCTGGATGTGTTTTAGAAAAATCAATCAAGAACAAATGAGTATCAGTACCACCAGTTACTACGTCATATCCTAATTCAACAAAGGTATTTGCCATTTCTTTTGCATTAGATACTACCTACTCAATGTATTCTTTAAAACTGGGTCTTAACGCTTCTTCTGCGCAGATTGCTTTAGCAAGTATTACGTGCTCTAATGGGCCGCCCTAAGTACCAGGAAATACACCGCTATTAATCTTCTTTTCTAATTCTGGCTTGCAAAAGATTAATCCGCCACGCGGACCGCGCAAAGTCTTATGTGTAGTAGTTGTAACTACATCGGCATATCCAAATGGGCTTGGATGTATACCTGCAGCGACTAGTCCAGCAGTATGAGCCATATCGACCATAAAATATGGTTTTTCTATAGATTCGTTACGTGCATATATTTCTAATATATCTTTTATATTAGAAAAATAAATTTTCCTTGGATAGGCTGATGCGCCAGCTATTACTAATTTTGGATTAAATTTTTTAAGACATTTTACAATATCTACGGTATCAATATAACCCTATTCATCTAAATTATAATGATGTACATCATAAATTTTCCCACTAAAATTAGCTATACTACCATGAGACAAATGTCCGCCGCTATTTAAATTTAAAGATAAAATAGTATCACCAGGATTTATTAACGCATTATAAACTGCAAGATTAGCTTGTGTACCACTGTGCGGCTATACATTTACACTATAGTCGGTATCGAATACTTTTTGCCAAGTCTACTTACAACAATCTTCTATTTTATCAATATATTCGCAGCCACCATAAAAACGATTACCGCTATACCCTTCTGCGTATTTATTAGTTAAGCAAGAAGCCATAGCTAATCTAACCGCTTCAGAAGCATAATTTTCACTAGCAATTAATTCAATATTTCGTTCTTGACGCTCTTCTTCTAGTTCAAGCATTTTAGCTAAATAGCCATGCCCGAGGCCAAGAGTTGAATTAATAAAGTTATCTAATCCTTTGGTATTTTCCATTATGAAACTTTCTCCGCATATTGATTATTACTTATAAGATTTACTCCGAGAATTTCGTCAAAATGTGCAATTTGGTTAGGATAATAACGACCAAATTTAATTATAATATTTTTATATGTATCTATTAGATATTTATAATTTGTTTTTGATACTTCACTATCTTTTCCAAATTGACCTTTTTCTAATTCTTCTTTTGTATATCCAGTATAGATTACAATGTCATCTTCTATATTATATTTATTTCTAATACAATCTATAAGACTTATTAAATCCATAAAGCTATCAAAAGGTTCTAAACCGCCAAAGACAAAAGCCTCAGTTATTTCATTACTTTTATATCTTTCACAAATACTTTCTTTAGAAATTTCAATATCTTCCGCGCGAGCTAATGAACTATTCTAACAATTCATTTCTCCGCATTTAAAACTACAAGTAGGAAAACCAATAAATAGTGAAGGCTTTTTATAATTTACAAAATCTTCTTCAACTAAGTATTTGATTTTCATTTACATTCTCCCACTCGCGCATCTACCATTCAGCTTTGCGTTCTTTTGAATATGTACGAACTGGAGTATAGAATCCTACGATACGACTATATTCTGTAGCTACTGGTTCACCGCATACTGGGCAAACCTTTCCAAAGAAAGCATGGTTGTTTTTACAAGCTTGTATTTTTGTTGTGAAAGCAAAATAAGTAACCCCGGCATCTGTAATATAATTTAACATCTTCCAAGCTTGATCGAAATTAGTAAATGGTGCTTCGATATTTACGTGCAAGATGGAGCCGCCATTACAATAACTATCGAAAGTGCTGGCAATACGAACACGCTCTTGAAGAGTGGCCTTAATACCGAGCGGTAAGAACTGATTACCATAAAGCGGTAAATCTTTTATTACTACTTCCGGATATAACATTTCGTCTGCCTTCTACATTTTAACAGCAGCTTGTTCTGCTGGAACGGCTTCAAGATTAATCCTATAATCTTTATCAATATTAAAGAGGTCTTTAGTATTGTGGATTACTTTAAAGATTTTTTCTCCAAATTTATATGCTTCTTCTGTATAATAAGTATTACCAAATTCATCTTGTTTTGTATAACCAAACGCACGCATAGTTTCATAAACACCAAGCACGCCAATCGTATTATACTATGTATTAATATCAATTAAGCCATCGCAGTAATTAGGAAGGAGTCCCTTCTCAATATTGCGCTGAATAATATGACGTACGCAATCAAGCGCCTTAAGATCCAACTCAGTAATCTCTTGAAGAGCCTTTAAATATTCACGTTCTGTTTTGTTTTCATAAGCGATGCGCGCGAGATTAATAGTAGATACCTTTACACTACCAACACGAAGTGCAGTAGAGCCAATGGAATTAAAATAGCCAAGATTTTCAATATTACTTTTTAAGCGGCAGCAATTAGAAAGTGAATTAACGCTACTATCTGCAAAGATATTACTATCGCTCCATTTCATATTATGCCGACACGCCCAGCGCGCGAACTCTTCATCTTTAAACTCACCGTTCACTTTCAAAAGAGAAATAGTATTAACTGGAAAAGTAAACATATTATGCTCACGAATCTCGCTCATTACTTCCATAAATAACTTTTGGAAATCCATAATGCCTTCGATTTCATCTACCATAAATTCGCCATCAGGGAAGGTAGAACCGCCAAAAAGTGCCATAAGATACTCGTGGTCAAAAATAGAAGTATTAGTAAATGCGCTTTGCATACCATCACGCACGCATGGCTAATTAACTGCGTAGATAAAGCGCTGAATATGCTGTTTTGCATAGCTTTCGGGGTCACGTGTAAAATAATTATTCTTTACATCACGGCTCCAAAAATAATACATATAAGGAATAAGATTAGGTAAACCGCAAGCGCCAGAAGTACGATTAGCATTATAGCTAATAAATTCTTTTACAAAATCAATAAAAGTTCCAAGGTGCTTTGGCGGTTCAGCATTAAACCCCTCAAGGAAAAATAGACCGCGCTCGGCAAGGTCTTTAAGGTCATAGGCATAACAATAAGGTTTAAAAGTAGAAGTATCTGCGTCGTGCATATATAGCGCACGTGACCACTCTTTTTCGAGCCAGTCATTAGCAATTTTAAAACCATAAGTCTTATTCATTTCATAATAAATCTTGCGGAGTGCAAGAAGTTTCCGATGCGGCTTAGGCATTTCATTGAGAAGCGTTACTATATCCTTATGGCCAACATTAGCATTACTATCTACAGAAGCATCGGCTACTGTTTCAGATTCAATAAAATTAGAAATAAAATCCGTATAAGAAAGTTGTTCATCACTTAAACCGTTAAGGCGTGCAAATTCTTCTCCATACTTTTCTTGTAATTTATTGAACTAAGTTGTAAAATTTTTATCAAGTCTAATATTAATATTCATATATTACTGCTCCTTTACCCAAGCAAGCGCCCCAGCAAAATCCATTAATTTTCCATCTACTTCAAGCATTGGCGCGCTTCTAAACCCCATCTTCTGCATAGTATCAATATCGTCTATAACTTCAAAATTAATATTTTTTTGTGTAAGCTTAATTGTAAGAACTTTGCATTTTGGACAATGTGTACTATAAAGTTTAATCATTATTGTTTGGTTCCTCCATAAAACAAAATTCGCAATACCCATTTACAAAGTGATGCGGGCATTGTTTTTGAAGATTTTCATTTTCTTTCAATAAATCTCTTACTGTATTATTGAGGACAAACTGATTGGGATTAAACATATCTTGAATTAATTTATTATTAAATTTTATTTTTTCATGTATTTCTAAAGGACTCATATAAAATCTCCTCCCGTACTTTCATAAAACATTTTAAATACATCATAATTTTTTTCTCTTACCATTTCAAAAAGTTCAGCTATATAGTCACGTGAGAATCTAGGTTTGTACATACTCTATTTATCTAATATATGACTGGTATAATAAAAAAGAGTTTTTGATACCTTGCTTCTGCGCGTGACATCCGCTTTGTTATATTCATTTAAATACTCGATTAAGTCTTCCCATCTTTTATCCTAGAAAAAATCGTCTTCGTATTTAAGTAGAATTCTTTTTTTGTGCATCTATGAAATTAAGAGCTATTTATAAATTATTGGTAATCCATTCTTTATAAAATCATCCTCTCCAGATAGTGAAGCAGTTACGATATAGTCTAAGTTACGGCTCTATAGCTAGCTTCCAGAAAGAAAAACTTTGAAAGCTTCTTCATCCATAATTCCATTGTACTGAATTGAATAATATACCTGCGCGCCAGGTAGCGTTAACCATTGCGCTAAGTCAGCTTTATTATTGACTTGAACGGGAAATTTCATTCCTACAAAACGCTCAACTTTACTACCATCACTTTCAATTAATTTTTTAATTTCTTCAGCGCTATTTTGTATTTTATTCAAATCATAATCATGGAAAAAGAAACTTCGGGTTTTACTGTTAAAAGTAAAACTTTTCTTATAATCTTGCCAAATTGTTTCTCCATCTAAAGAAAGTCTAATATGCGCAGAGTTCTACATCATATTAAAATAACTCAACTATATTCCATGAAATTCTTTGCTAAATGCTTGATATAGATAGGTATCTGGTTGGGCGCGCTCTATATCTAAGCTTAAAGGTTTATACTTTCCCCCAAAGGCGCGTCCGCCATACATTACATTATCTAAAAAAATTTCTTTTGGGTAATCTCCATCGTCCCAATCTTTTCGATAAATAAACTTTGTATATTTATAGGGGTCAAATATTGGAGCCAATTTAACTATATCTTTTTTTTGTTTATAATAAGTAGCCAGCTTCATAAGCTCTAAATTGAAAACTGGCTACTTATATTTCATAAAATCCGCATCCCATAAACCAACTATCAATGTTCTGTAACCTCCATGCGTTCGCCGCGAGAATCAATAGTTCCATCTTCATTAATATTAGTTATGAGTTCTACTAAATGAAATGGAGTTCGGCTATATTTCTTAGCTAAAAATCCATCTTCTTGACGAATACCAGTCACGATAATCTTATTACCGCGATGGAACCAAGACTTTTCAACTACGTGTTTTTTCCCATCGGCCCCTCGTTCAGATACTTGCTTATCATAATGAGAAAATGCGTCGCCATAAATTTTAACTGTTACTACTCCACTTGGAGTTAATAATGTTACATTCTTTTTATTCTTATCTCTGTCAAGAACCGTGCCGCAAATTCTACTTAATCTAAAAATAGGAATTAATTTATTTTTAATTCTTATTTGATTTTCTATCTCTGGAGTTAATGGTAACTCAAAAAAGTCATTAAATCCATACCAATCATAATCTATTTTACTAAGTTCATGCGCGTGAAAATAACAAGATGTACTATCCATTTCCCATTTAGAGATAGAACCAAGACAATACTTATTCCAAGTTTCGCCCATTAAATACCCATTCAATGTTTTTAATAATTCATCCGCATTTTTCTTTATCCATGGACGAATAATATCCATTTGCTTTTGATAAATATTATCCCATTTCAATATCGACAAAAAGAATATATTATCTCTATTTTCTAATAAATCCATATCAAAATTTTGTTCATAGAAAGGAAAACTAAATTCATCTAAAAAATAAAATTTATTATCAAATTTACATTTCTTTAAATACTTATTGAAATTAAAAACTTTAACTTGGAAACTATATTTATCTGGAATCATATTAAAATTAATCATCATTTGCATGTTCTGTAAAGTTACCCGCTTCTTTGCATCACAAATGGCTTCAATATAAGATTCCATTAAATTATATCTATCGCCAAATTCGTCAAACGCACCGGCTTTAATAAGATTTATTACTTGCGGCTTTTTAAGTTTTACTTTAGAAAGTAAATCTTTAATAGATGTATATGGACGATTGTTAATTATTTCTTTAATTGCATCATCACCTAAACCAGTAATTCCGCTAAGACCGTAACGAATAATATTTTTTTCTGGATCTGGCGAAAAAGTAAAAATAGATTTATTAATATCCGGAGGAGAAATATTAATCCCTTCCATTTTCATTTTACCAATCGCACTACTTATTTTACCATAATTAATTTTTTTTGCTTTTTTCTTCTTTTTATCTTTTACTTCTTCGTCATCATCTTCATCGTCTTCATTTTCGTCCTCTGAATCTAATATAAAATCTTCTATTTCATTGTTCCAAGAAATTTCCACCGATTCCTCAAAATTATTTTCTTCATCTGCTGACGCCTCATCACCGCCCGCATCATTAATTAGACACGCGCAATTCCAAAAAATAATAGGATACTTATACGCAAGATTCATTTCTTGAAGAGCGATAAGACTATATGCAAGAGTATGAGATTTATTAAAACCATAACCACGACTATATGCGACCAAAACCTTCCATACATAATTACAAAGATTATAACTTAATTTTTTATCTTTTATATTTTGATAATATTCCTCTGTAAGCTGGTCAAATTCTTTCGGATTCTTTTTCGCAATACTTTTACGTAACCTATCTGCCCACGTCAAATCAAACCCGCCACATTCCGGAGTTTGTACTAGCTGCATAAATCCTTCTTGTGATTCACAAATACCGTAAGATGTATCAAGTTCTTTATGGAGAATCGCGCGTTCATCACTACTTAAGCCCCAATTCTCCATCTCTTTATCCCATAACTCCGGATTCGCTTTGAATCGCGCGAGCTTATTAGTCGGCATTTCACCGCCCTTTTCTTGCGCCATCAAACGAATAACAGAGTTTAAAGTGGCCAAATCGTCTACGGATGTGGGTTTTAATAGTGCAATGCCTGCTATACCAGATTGTTTTTCCATTTGGAATAGAGATTGAATCTCGTGGTTCCAAACCATTTTCCACATATCCGGCGCGTCACGCTCTATATTATATACACCAATTATATTTTCATAAGTTTCTTTTAGACTATTTTTACGTTCTGCGTATCCATAATCACACAAAAGATTAATACAATTATGAATTTTATCCATTGCTTCAACAGACAATGCGTCATATTTAATCAAAGAAACTGCTTCGCTATCATGTAGTTCAAACTGCGTACAAATTGTGCCATCAGGCGCGCGCATCAATGCAGTAGATTCTGTAAATGGTTCATCCACAAAAATAACTCCACCTGCGTGAATGCCGCTACCACAAATCAAGCCTTCAATTCCATGCGCGACTTGCCAAAGTTCTGGATAGTTCTCTGTCATTTCATAAACAAATTGTTTAATTGGAGAAAAGTTATTTTCAGTATCTCCATACATACATTGGTCGAGACTACGCAACATACCTCTATCTGCGGGGATTAGACTAGCGATATATTGCGCGATGTCTACATCAATACCCAATCCTCGTGCCGCAGTTAATATAGCAGACTTAGACTTTTCAGTTCTAAAAGTCGCCACGTTTGCTACGTAATCTTCACCATAGACTTCTCTAAACTTAGACAATACTTGCGCGCGCTTTGAACCTTCAATATCAAAATCGACATCAAGTACTGATACTCGCGCGGGATTCAAAAATCTCCATCTATACGTTTTGGTCTTTTCACGCATAGGATTAATCTGTGTTATACCCAATACATACAATAATATGAATCCTACGCCGGACCCACGCCCTGGACCTACGATACTATCAGCTTCCCAACATACATCAATAATACGCTGAAGATTAAGATAATATGCGCTCCATCTTGCATTATTGACATTTGATGAAACCCACGTATCTTCAAGACACAAATCAATTTCTTTATATGCTTCTTCATTTTGTAAATCTGGATGCATATTGATTCCATCTATAATCATATTTGCTAAATATCTATCTGATTCATAATCTGAATTCATGAAAGTTTCTAACATTGGAATTCTATCAAGCCAGATACCATTTGCAAGATAATTATATTTCTTCCACTCTAAGTTAGGAATACGTAGCGGTTTCTCAAGAGAATATTCTTCACATTTATCAGCTATATCTTGAATGTTTTGATATGCTTTATCGAGTTGCTCGCGTGATAAATATTTAAAGAAGCTTTCAAGTTCTTCTGTTCCCATCATATAAGTTGTCGCATAGAACTCATCAACTTCTCTATCACCATTCTGCGCATTAAGATAAGATTTATGAATAATTCTATCTTCTTTTTTAATATAATGAGAGTCAGTTGTAATGATATATGGTATACCTGTTGCATTAGATATATCTAATAGTCTTTGATTTACATAAATTTGGTCTTTATTTTTACTTGGCTGAAATTCTAAATAAAAATTACCGTCACCAAAAAGATTGCTCATCTGTTGCACCCAAATGGCAATCTTTTCTTTTAATTGTTCATTTTTACTATCTCTATATCTTAATAATTGTGTAGGTAGCGCGCCACCTAAACAAGCAGTTGAGCCTATTACATGGCCAGGATTTTCACCTATAATATCAAACAAATCTTGATAATAAGTTGGAACTCTGCGCATACCACGTGCCATATAAGAACGTTTCCAAGCTCGTGTAGATATTTCCATTATCTGGCGCGCCCCGATCCTATCCTTCGCGATAAGTATGAAGTGGAAATACCTATCGTAATCTCGATTATAATTCTGCGCGTTTAACCCGTTTCTACAAAGATAGATTTCATTACCAAGTATGACTTTAATATCTGGATGTTTCTTTGCTATTCTTTTTGCTTTGACCCAAGAACCAGTAAACTCGTGGTCGGTTATACCAATTACTTTATGTCCAAGTTTTTCTGCATACGCAATTCCATCTTCTAATTTTATAATACAATCTCTAAGACGAATATTACTATAATCTGTATGCGTATGAATACTACCTGTATACTCCATCTACCTCTCCTTTCATTTTATTTCTAATTATATTATATCATAATTCTAATAAAAAGTCAAATTAAAAACTTAAATTTGTAATTTCTTTTATATCCATATCTTTTATAAGTATTTGCGGCGTTACATTGCCCATCCACTCATTTACATTTGCAGTACCAACGATAGTAAGCTGCATTTCATTATATTTGGAAATTTCATTAATTAAATCTTTTGCAAAGAATTTAATATAAGTAATTCCGTTTTTATTAATTTTTAATGTATCCTTATTCTTTCCTATAACTTGTATATCGTCCGCGCGCACCACTAAATCTTTTACTGCAATAACGGGCTCACTATTCTGTTGGCCCCATATATTTGTATATTGTGCTAAATCAAAAATAATAGCTTTTATATCTGTTGCATAAGCTTCACGCTCAAAATCCACATCATATACATTCTCTCCGAAATCGTAATGCGCGAGTTCTTCATTAGCTATCTTATGAAATTTAGCTAAATCAGAATTCTTAATTGAAATACCGAATGCATTATCATGCCCCATCGTATATTCAAAAAGCTTGGTACTATTTAAAAAATCTTTAAATGATGTAAGTTCGCTTTGGTTAAGACCGCGCGCGCTACCACGTACAAATCCTTCACTATTTAATCTAGCTACAATAGTGGGACGATTATAAAGGGCGGAAAGTTGCATCGCAACCAGCCCATTAAGCTCCGCGGGGAAATCATCATCGTCTTCAAGCCGAATAAACAAAATTTTATTATCTAACAAGTCATTATTACTAATCTTAATTTTTAATCTATCTACAATAGCTTGTTTTTCTTTGTCTTGATGCGCTTTTGCATTTGTACATTCGCGCGCGCTTTCAACAGCTACATAGGCCATTACTCCCTTTGCGCCACGTTTATTACTAGGAACTAGTTCTTTCCCATTTATAAATGCACGGAACAATCTATCTTTCTCATCCATTGAACCAACGCGTATCATAGCGTTAATCATAGGCACAATATAAAAAGCTACGGTGGTGGGATTAACAACGCCACCCATTGAGTATTCTTGCTTCTCGCATAAGACTTGGAAAAAGAAATTATTAATATGTGTAAAACCTTCTTTCCAAAAATATTGATTTTCTTCAGAGAGCGCACTCATCATATCTGCGCAAATACCAAGGGCAGCTAGATCAATATATTTACTTACAAAATCTTTTCCAAGCCTCCAATCAAGCGCACGACAAAATTGATATGTAACACCCGCGCCGGAAAGATCTTTGTTCTTATATTTTGGAGAGTTTTGATTGTTTACAATCACACACCAATCACTAATTTTTGTTGTATCTTCTATAATATGATGGTCAAAAACTAATGTAGGCGTACAAAGTTCTCCTAATTTTTCGATATATTCATAATCATTACTTCCTGCATCGGGTACTAAACAAAGTGTATAATGAATGCCTTTGTCGATAATTGTGTCACACAAATCTGATAAACCGTGTTGTTTACCACTATGCAAGTAGTAGTCTATTTCAGCTTCTGGTTTTACATCTTTTATGTACTGATATAATATTGCGGCAGATGTGAATCCATCAACATCACAGTCTACTATTAACGCAAATTTAGGATTATCATAATCTAATGCAGCTAGTAATATTTCTGTAGCGTCGAATATATCATCTAAATCTCTCCAATCCTGCAAAGAATGTTCTTTAGTCGGATTCAGAAAGTCTTGAATATCTTCTATGCCTCGCGCGCTCAATACGCCTATTCCATAATTGTTTTTAATATTAGTTGTATTTTTAACTTTATATTTCACTTCACAAAAACTCTCCTTCTTACTAATTCTTCAAATACCTTTTGTCCGCAATCAGTCGGACTTTCTTTTAGCTTTAATAAATTTCGTGTATCATAAACAAAGCTCATATTACAATAATTTTTATATTTACTACACATATTATATAATTTATTAAAATACTTGTCTTCACCTGGTTTTTCTTCTTTATCAAAACAAATTACTATTTCTCTGGGTTTACAAGTTTTCATTAATAAGTTTAATTGATACTTATTAAATTGACTGCCGCAGACAGCCACTCCGCAATTAGGAAAATCAAATCCTTCCATTTGCAGCACAAATTTCTCTGCTTCTCCAACATAACAAATTCCATATTTTTGTATATTATCTTTATTATAATTTAATCCGTATAAATTCATACTTAGGGGATGCGCGTACCACTTCCCTTCTATTTGTACTGGCATATATTTACCAATAGTCTCTACTTCTTCTGGGTCAAGCGCGCGCCCTCTAATTCCTATTAATTCATTATAAATATTATAATGCGGAATTATTATTTTGTTTTGTGGAATAGAGAAACGAATATTATATTTATCCATCGCTTCTTTACTAATTCCATCTTCCAACCATTCTATCGGATATTTCTTTATAAAAATATCTATTAGTCCTTTTGGATATATCTCCAATACTTGTTCTTGTTTGCGTTTCCTATATCTATCACTTAATTTATTATATTTGACTGTTTCAAATCCTTCCGTTGGTTTAAATGAAGAACAATCCAATATAACTTTATAAATATCTTCATACCAATTATATGGAATATTTCTAGTGTCATAATATTCTTTTAAAAATTTAAAAATACTCATACTTTCGCAATTAGTATAACATACAAAAAGATGGGTATTTTTATAATAATATAATTTCATAGAAGCTTCTTCAACATCTATATTATGACATATTGTTGGAAAAATAATATAATCCCCTCTATCCGAATATCTATCTACTCCAAGTTTTTCCATTAAACTTATTACAGCTTCAGGTTTTAAATTATTAATTATCTCTTTATAATCCATTTAATTCCCTATTCAACTTTCTTATTTCTTCCCAATCATCGTCTTCCCAATTTTTCATTCTTTCTATTCCAGTAAAATTAAATTCAATAGGTTCAAGACGATTATTAGTTATAAATAAATCTTGTTTGCGTAATGTTCCCAAATCAACATAAGACCAAATTCGAGTTTGTGTATATACACCACTTCTAACTTTGTAAATATCTGTTACTATATTTGGACTATCACTAAAATTACTAATTACATCCGCCAATACTTCTAATTCTTCTTTTGTCGGTCGCGCCATAATCGCACCAATATCTGCCTTATTTATCGTTGCACGCCCGCCGGCCAAACTTCCTTCATTTCTTATATTTTGATTGTCATCGCCCTTTGCGTTTAGCTGTGTCGATGTCATCACGCATACATTTTGTTCGACTGCCAAATCTTTTAATGCCGTCGCAAACATAAGAAGGACTTCATCATTTCTTAAATTAAATCCTTTAAATTCTCCAAGTAAAGACGGGCCAATAAAAATATAATCATAAAATACATATCCAATATTATAAATCAAACAATTCTCTCTTATAATGTTTTTAACTAACCCAATCGTTGGATTCGGCATCCGCACAATATGAAAATTATCTTTATACTTTTCAATTATCTTTACTGCTTTTTCTATTACTTGCTTTTCCAAAGTTGTGAAATTTCCATACTTAAATCTATCTTCATTAATTCCACTAACATAGGCCAAAATCATTTTCTGAATTTCACTAAAATCTTGCTCTGTTGCAATAAACAATACTTTTTCACTATTACCAGCTTGTTCCCATTCACACTCTGTAAAGTTATACCTAAAAGGAAAAGCCAAATAACACGCGTCACCTACTGCCTGTCTAGTTTTAGATACGCCACTTCCACCGCTTCGAATATACAGCGCGCCACGACGAGCGCCACTTACAACTGTATTATATATAGCGCCTTGTAGCGGCATACCAATACCAGAATTTCCTTCTTTTATACTACTAAGTAAATCCTCTAATCCTTCAAAAACGTCTCTTGTTTCTGTTGCATCATTCTTAATATAGTTATTTTCAAGACCTAATATTTTCTTTTTTATTCCATCTATAATATCTTGAATAGTTAAACTTTCAAACTTACTATTTATTTCATAAGCTTTTTCATTAGTTAAATCTTCAATATAAAACTGAGATATATTAATGCCTTGCCTTTGAAAGTCCCTAAGTAAATTAATCTTTTTTAATTTATTATAATAATAATCAAAGTTATCTATATCTACAAAACTATCTATATCTTGAAGATACTCAATCCCATTATTAGATTCATATATCTTCTTCGCGCCCGCATTACTATCCAATGCATTCTCAATATCAATTATATTTATTGATTTCGCGCCATTCTCATATAATCCTTTAATTGCTTGGAAGATAACTTTTTCAAAAGTAGAACTAAAATCTTGAATTGATAAACTATATTTTTCTGTTTCAACTAATATACTTGGCTTTTTAATTATTCCACCCAAAACTTGTTGGATACAATTTTTATCAACTATCAAGTTCGTCCTCCTTTAATATTTCATCAAAGTTTATTTCTTCTTTTTTCTTTTTCTTTTGAATAGGATTATATTTAATTGGTTCCGTACCTGCACTTTTTAAATTTCTAATTTGCTGTATCAAAAGTTCGCAGCTACCGCGTTTTTTAATTTCTATATTTGTCCAATATTCTGTTGCTTCCTTATAAAAATAAGGGACTATACCAATTCCGCCATAACCTTTATCCCAATTCTCTTTACCAAATCTATCATAATAATATTTTAATGTAAAAAGCATACCTTTACAGGTCATACCATTTTTCATAAAATTTTTTATCTGCGCTTTAATCTTATAATAATCATATGAAACTTTTAAGTCACGCGCTATATAATCAAATATCAAATCAATATAATCTTCATCAGATTTTATCTCTTTTTCTTTTTTAAAATTATCGTAACATATCTTATGATAGTACCAGTTGCGTGACGGCATTACCCAATCATCTAATTCTTTATCTATCTCTTGTTTACATATTCTACAAAATGGCATAAATTTTCTCCTATTCTGTTCCTATATATATTATACCATAGAATTAGAAAAAAGTCAAATTTAATAGAGCAGACCATTCCTAGCCTGCTCTATCGTTATATCTATATTAAGTTTTAAAGCATATCCCGCATTTCGTTAACAGCAAGATTCAACAAATCTACTTGGTCCTCAGTAAATTCTGAAAGCCTCATCTTATGACCCATAATTATCTCAATCTTCTTTAAGATAATATTGGCATTTTCTTCATTTTGTTCTACCAATTTCGCCCACAGATCCGCGGCTTCAGCTCTTACTGTTGCGAAGTCAAGCTTCTCTTCAACTTTAGTTTCTGCCTTATCTACTACCTTTACACCATCAATCTTTTCAGACATCTCAATAGCATCTGCAATAGCATTAACTAACTCAGTATATCCAAATTTAATCTTTGGCGCAAGGTACTTAAATCGGCTGCCGGCGAATAGACTAGGGGTTTCTCGTGTATATAGATACCTCTCGAATTCTCCTTCAGTATTATATTCTCCTCCAATATAACCAATAACGTCAACAAGTCCATTACAAATCTCAGAAGCACGTTTAGGCATATCTGGGAAAATAATCTCCATTTCATTACCTTCTGCTGTTTTCTCAATGCGTGAACCACTATGGCAAATCAAAACAAGCCCGTATCCAAGTAAAGTAATTTTACGTAAACTAGATTCAAACTCTTTCTTGCAGGCACTGTATCCACCACCCCAAGCAATATCAGCAATTTTCTATACACCATTTTGCGCACAAATGAATTGTTCGCAATAATCCCAAGCAATAGAAATAGTATCAATAATAATGGTTTCGTACATTTGGCGCGCTTCAGGTTTCTCTAGCTGGCGCAGAATTGTTTTAAAATCGCTCCATCGAGTGACGTCGGCGGCTCTAATGCCACCAATGGCATTATAACCTTTCTCAAAAGCAATCAAAAGAGAATTAGGGAAAGAGCAGGCGGCCGTAGTCTTCCCGCTCTTTGGCTTACCATAAAGTAATACGTACTTTCCCTTTAAATCTCTACTAATTACAGTTGGCTCAATATTTAAAATATCAATAGCCATACTGTATTACTCCTTAGAACCCGAGGTCAAGAGCCTTTCTTGTCCCACTAATTGGGGCCGGAGCAGGACGAGTCTTCGGTGTTGCTGATGCGCTCTTAGCCTTCAGCTGTTCAAGACGAGCCTGGCGCTCAGCCAGCGCACTTTGAATCTCTTCAGGTGTATAAGCCATCTCTCCTTCAAGAGGAGTGGGAAGCCCACCGGTAATAACAATATCTCTGACGCTCTTAGTCCTATGAGATTCGATATTTTCACCAAATCCCTGTTCTGTAGTAATTGTTTCAGTAATGGAAGTAAAATTAAGACGACCACTAGCTTTTACAGTTGCGCCATCTTCCCAATAATCCTTAACTGAATTAATTACATTCTCATTTGCGCAAACAAAACGAATCTTATCAATCTTATCTCCATACATAGGAACAAGACCAATAATTTCGTATTGAGGATTACCATCTACATCAGTAATCTGCTCACCCTCTGCGTTTTCAACATAACCCTGGCTACCAATTACCATTTCAACATTAAAGGTCGCCTTAGGCTCCATCGCCTCTCTACTAATCTTACTCACAAAAGAAGCGGAAATACGAGGGAATGAAACAAATCGCTGAGCCTGGTCGAAGTATTCATTCATCTGAATACGCGCGCCGTTAATCTTCACGCAATCAGCGCCTTCAATACTACCAGCAGATGCAATAGACTTCATGTCATTCTTAATCTTCATAATAGATTCATAAGACGGATTAGGTGAACCACCCTTTGTGAGCTTGGGTGAGAATAATTCGATAGGAATTTCGCTAGTCGCTGGTTTACCATTAATAGTCTGGTCAACTCTAACATAAATGCGGCCACGAACTGTTTCAATAGTTCTGCCATCTTTTATATAAGAACCATTTTCCAATTCAATCTGTGATAGAATACCTTCAATATGTACATTATTTTCTGCTTGTCTCATTATTTTTCTCCATTTTTATAATTATCGGTTCTTATATATAAATATAGAATAGGAATCTTTCCTATTCCATATTATATATCTATGGAATTAGTTACTTACTCTTCGTCATCACTGGGGACGAAAGTCTTACCAGCTTCGGTCAGGAACACGTACTTCGCGGGCTTATCAGAACCTTCCACGGGAATCTTCTCATAGTCCAACAGACCCTTAGCGCGCTCGCCTTTTACACCGAGACCAGTAACAACGGGATTCAAATGCTTAGCATCACTACCGAGAGCAGCACAGAGCTCCTCCATCGCAACACGACCACCGTTCTCCTTAACATAATTGAATACCATTGCCTGCTTTTCTGTCAACTTCATAATTTTTTCTCCTTATATTTTTTTATTTTCTATTAAATTGAGATTTCCTCTCTCAACTTTCTATAATAATTATATCACGATTTTAATAAAAATTCAAATTTTAATTATTATACATTAAATTTTTTCTATCTGTATTACTCGTTCAAGCGGTTTAAGTTTTATTACATGGACGCCTTGCGCGGAACGAGAAAGCATTGGAATTTCCGCGGCTGCAACTCGTATCTGAGAAGTAGTAGAAGTAACAATAATTTCGGTCTCGGCGTCCAATGCGTCAAAAGAAACTACCATATCGTTAGTTGTTAAACCTTGAATTTTAGAACCTTTAGTATTTTTATTCGTATAAGAAAATTCATTTATATTAGTTTGTTTTGTAAGACCATTTTTGGTTACAGATATAATAGCTTTTGTTTCTTTTGGAATAGGCCGCGCGTCTTGTACGAAGGCTCCTTCATTAAGTTTAATAGCCTTTATGCCTCGTGCAATACGACCAATAGGTTTAACATCATCGGTTTTAAACATAATAAAGTTTCCATCACTACTAAGAATACCGCAATCAAGGTCATCATTTCCAAAGAAGACGCTTACTATTTCATCATCACTATCAAGATTTATAGCGCGAGCACTATTACCACGTTTAAGATAATATTCAGAAAGCAAAGTTTTCTTTAGAAGTCCATTCTTTGTAATAAAGTAGATATTTTTATTTTCATTCTTTGCATAAACTGCCGCGTTACAAATAGATTCAGTTGCTGTCATCGTAA
>Ga0247609_10002679_pt1 | contig 18631 bp, 20 predicted proteins | sample 172DNAGHGlowgp2_FD_193487 | JGI IMG/M metagenome (GOLD analysis project Ga0247609, IMG submission 193487) | Sheep rumen microbial communities from Palmerston North, Manawatu-Wanganui, New Zealand - 1728 DNA GHGlow gp2 | ecosystem: Host-associated > Mammals > Digestive system > Stomach > Rumen ...
TGTTTTAATTTTTCTTTTATAACTTTATTATTATTCTCTCTATTCTTACTAACTATTACATTATAGGCTGAATATAAAGATAAAATAGATACTACTACAATAATAATAATTAATATTACCATTATTAAGCTTTTTTTTCTAAATCTACTCATAATTATTCTAATCTTTCTAAGCTTTTAAAATAACTATTATCACCATCTTTAATAAAAGTTATCCTATATTTACCAAAATCATCATAATTACTATCATCTATTATAAAACTATCTTTTATATTCAATTCCTTATATATATTATTTTTATCTAAATCACTATATATTATTCTCTTATCTTGAACATCTTCATAAGTACCATATGCTATAAATACATAATAATTCTTAGTATCTTCTAAATAAGTATATACATATTTAATTTCATTATTAATATTTATATCATTAATCTTATTATCTAATATATCTATTATCTTATTATCTTCTACTACATAAGTATCACTATCTTTACTATTAATATCTTTTTCTTTTACTTTTTCTTCAGAACATACATCTTCATTTTTACCTTCTAAATAACTAGTATATATAATACCAGAAATAAAACATAAGCTTCCTATAAATATAGTAAGTATAATAAAAAATAATATTATTAAGCCATTATTATTAACTTCATTATCATCTTCATCTACTATTACTCTTTTAGCCATTTATAAGCCTCCTATCATACTAATTATACAATAAATATAACAATTAAAAAAGAGTCAATTACAAATCAATCAACCCTAAAATACTATTAAAAGATATGTTATTATCAAGTATTACTTCGTAATTACCTAGATTTCAATATATAATAGTATTTCTTTCATTAATAGAGTATTCATAGTAAATAATGCCTTTTTTTATTGTTTCTTAGTATCTTGATTTCTACTTTGTAACTCTTCTTCCATTGTTCTATTAGAGTCTTTTAGATTATCTTTCATTAAGCTTTCTATATCTTCTCTTAACATATCATTATATTTAGCATAATCATGATCTTCTACTTTAAAAGGAACACCAAATCTTATCATAAGATTCTTACTTCTAAATACATAATCCCCTGTTACAGCACAAGGAACAATATAAGAATCAGTATTATAAGACATAGAAACAGCTCCATATTTTAATGGTAAAAGTATCTTATCATAAGTCTTATTTCTAGTTCCTTCTGGAAATATACCTATAGCTCCCTTATTCTTTAATACTTCCATAGCTATGTCTTTAGATACATCTTCTTTATTACCTCTATCAACAGGTATACAACCAACTAACTTAAAAAACCAAGCTAATTTGCCTTCAAAATACTCTTTTTTAGCCATATAATGAATATTTCTTTTTGTAGCCATAATAGCTAAACATTGATCATATACATGTTTATGATTACTAGCAATAATTATAGATCCTTCTTTAGGAATATATTCTTTTCCTACAATTGTAGGATTATACCATAATTTAAATAATACTCTCATTATAGGTGTTAATAAATTATATCCCCATTCATTCAATTTAGTTTTCTTTTTCATTTTCTCTTAACTTCCTATTCTCTTCTTGCAATTTTCTAAAGTCTACTTTTCCAACCATAGTTTTAGGTAAACTCTTACGATATTCAAATTCTTTAGGTATCGCATAATGAGATAGATTCTCCTTACATAATTTTTTTATTTCTTCTTTTAAACTATCAGTTTCATAATATCCTTTTTTTAATACTATATAAGCTTTAGCTACTTCTACCTTATATGGATGAGGAACACCTACTACTGAACAATTTAATACTGCTTCATGGCTTTCTATTACTTCTTCTATTTGCGAAGGATATACATTATAACCAGATGATACTATCATTCTTTTTAATCTTTGTTTATAAGTAATAAAACCATCTTCATCCATAGAACCAATATCTCCAGAATGTAACCAAATATTACCATCACTATGAATATGTAATGCATCATTAGTTTCTTTCTCATTATTATAATAACCAAGCATTACTGTAGATCCACAAATACATATTTCTCCATCTTCTCCATAAGGTACTTCTTCATCAGTACCAGGTTTAACAATTTGAACATAAGTTCCTGGCCAAGGAATACCTATAGTACCAGGTCTAGTCTTATCTTTTCTATCAAAAGATACTGCAGCAACAGCCTCTGTCATACCATAACCTTGTGTTAAGACAGTATTAGCTCCTCTTTCATGTAAAAATTCATTAATCTTTTCTACTCTTCTTTTATTAAGAGTATCTCCTCCGCTAATAACATATTTTAAATTAGATAAATCTACATCTTGCATACCTTGATTAGAAGTCATAGCTTCAAATAATGTCGGAACACCAACTAATACAGTAGGTTTATAATTCTTAATTAATTTATCAAACTCTTTAGCATTAAATTGCGGTACTAAAACTATTTTAGCTCCAACAGACAATGCATCTGTAATAGAAACAGATAATCCAAAGCCATGAAAGATAGGCATTATACCTAAAATAACATCATCACTAGCTAAATCAGGCAAAGCTATTTTAGCTTGTATAGTTTGTGTATTAACATTACCATTAGATAATACTATCCCCTTTGGTGTACCAGTACTACCACCACTATGTAATATTAAAGCCGGAGTATCTCTCCTAATCTTAGTTTTATACTCTTTATTATAATTATCACTACTCTTAATAAAATCTTTAAAATATATATATAAATCACTCTTACGAGGTTTCTCTACTTTTCTACCTTGAGTAATATAATAACCAATTTTATAAAGCATATTCATTGAATCTTGAGCAGATAAAATAACCACCTTTTGTACTGTAGTATCTTTTATAAAATCCTTTATCTTACTATAACAAATATCCATAGCAACTAACATAATAGAAGAATATCTATCAAGAGCTCCCTTTATCTCTTTCTCTGCCGATAATGGATGAACTATATTAGCTACAGCTCCTATCTTATTTAAACCATATATAACATATAAAGCTTCTGGTATATTAGCAGATAATATAGTAACTACATCCCCCTTTCTAAGTCCATAACTTAGAAAAGCTTTAGATACTTCATCTATCTTCCTAAAAAAATCACTATAAGATAACTTTAAACCATAATAATCTAAAGCTATATTATCTTTAAAAGCATAATGTTTTCTATATAAATACTCATATATAGATATATTAGGTACTTCAAATATCATATTCTTAGCACCATAATACTTCTTCCAAGGAGCTTTAGGTCTCTTTTTAAATCCTATTAATCTAAAAAAACTATTATTTAGAATTGCCATTACCTGCCTCCAATCTTTTTTCTATAATATTTCTTAATTTATTATTTTCTTCTGTTAAATCTTTTTTAACCTTATATGGTTTTAAAAACTCTATTTTAAGCTTATTATTAAATATTTTATATTTACCAGTAATAACAAATGGTATTAAATAACTATTAGTATCATAAGCCATTTTAACACTACCTATTTTAAAAGGTAGTGTTAAATCATTACCTCTATTTATTGTTGCTTCTGGAAATATCCCTATTACCTTATTATCTTTTAATACCTCCTTAGCACTATTTAAAGCTTCTTTATCATGTATATTTCTATTAACAAATATTAAACCCATATTCTTAAATATTAACCCCTTTAATCCGTTAGATAAACTATCTTTACCTAAGAAATGAATAGTTCTCTTAGTACTAGATATTAAAAGCCAACAATCTAATATATTAGTATGATTACCAGCAAGAACTATACCACCATCTTTAGGTATATTATCTAAACCTACATACTTAGGACGATATAAAATAATCATTAAAAACCTTATTATAGGCCTAACAATTCTATATAATAATACATCCATATATTCAATCCTTTCATAAGTATTATTTTATCATATTTATGATATAATGATAGTAGAAATAGAGATGATATAATGAAGAAGACCAAAGATCCATTTATAAAAATAAGAATAATACTAGCCTCAATATTCCTAACTATAATACTAGGTGGCTGGATAATATATGGTTATACTTTTATAAAAACTAACCCTGCTAAAATACTAACTAAACTAAGTAATATAGAAAAACAAAATATTAATAATAATATTGATAATATAGATTTTAAAAGTGAAAAAAACTATACTATATCACTAAATAATGATAAGTATATTAATCTATATATTAACTTACCTAAGAATAAACTATATTTATATAACGATAAAGAATATTATAATTTATTAAAAGATTATAATCTTAGTACTAATTCTAAAGATTATAAAAACATCTTTAATTCCTTAATAGATAGTTTAACTTTAAACTATAAAATACTTGATAAAAATAAAAAGAAAGATGATAAAAAAGGCTATTATATTTATTCTTATTCTCTAAATGAATTACACCCTATTACTAACACTTTAAAAACTGATAAAACCTTTATAGATTCCTTAAAAAAATCATTTAAATTAAGTGATAATAAAATACTAGAATTATTAAATAAATATAATGATTCTTCTATCGGTTTAAATATAGTAACTGAAGGTAAAAATAGAAATATAGTTTATTATAATTTAAAAATAGATAATCTATTTAGCTTTTATAAAAAGAATAATTATATAACTGGTTTCTTCCTAGATTATGGTTTTACTTATGATAAAAATTTAACCATATATACAGAAGAAAATGAATACCAAGCTACTATAAAAGAAAATAAAGAAGAATTTAATATTAGTAATTATACTGAGAATACTTCATTAGAAGAAGTATTAGCTATAATAAAACAATAAAAATACATCTCATTCTTGAGATGTATTTTTATTATTCTTTTTTTCTCCCTTTAAATTAGGCATATCTAATTCTTTATTTAATACTTCTTCTTTAGTATATAATTCACATTTATCAAAACTAATAGATATATAACCCTTAATAAAACTTGGATTTATTCTCTGATATTCACTATTAACATATACTTTATCACTATATTCTTCAATAACTTCATCTTCATCTAAATATATATTAGGTATCTCAAGTACTACAACACCACCATATCTAGCCTCATTAGTTTTTAATATAGTAAGTACATCATATATATTAGAAACATACTTAGTAGTAATACTTTCTTTTAATACATTACCACTATCAATCAATCCCATTTCAAACATATCATTTAAATCATTATCTTCAACCACATAATCATTATCAACATTTCTTATTTTACAAAATATAACTTTATTTAATAATCTTCCATCAACATCTCTATTATTTAATAGCTTTTCAAAGAATTCTACTAAATCTTTAGAAACTTTCTTTCTATTATCTATTTCATCAGCTTTAAGAAGTAAAGCTAATGTATTAGCTGCATTACCAAATACTTTTGTTATTTCATTCTTAAAATCTTGACTACTAGTATAATAATAATTAGCTTTATCTTTAAATATATCTTTAACTTTTATATTATATCTTTTATATAAAGACTCTAATTCTTTTATTTCTTCATCTGATATTTGATTCCTCAATATCATTCTTATTCCTTTAGGTAGAAAAGTTTCACTATCCCATGATTTAACAAAATCAAATATTTTTTTAGTATTATCAAGATCACAAGCATTAGCAGAGATAGCATTTAAGATAAAAGAAGAATTCATTAATGATTCTTTTTTATCATTTTGACTCATCATCTTTTTATACTTAAATATTTCATGGTATATTTTCTTTAATTGTTCTTCTTCTTTACGAGATAAAGTAGACAAAACACTTCTTACATCATCACTAACATCAGCATTTATTTGACTCATAAATCTTTCTACTTCTGAATATTCTCTATCTCTAGGTCTTCTAAACCAATTAAATATATTAAACTTCATATATCCATCTCTATTCTTCATTTATCATACACAATACTATTATTACATATTTTTAATATAAAAAAAAGAGAGTTTAACTCTCTAAAAAGAATCTATGTTAATTTTAACTTTACCCATACCAAGTATATAAGCTTTTGCTTGTACTAAAGTACGAATAGAATTAACCATTCTTCCGTTACGTCCTACTACTATACCCTTATCATCTTCATGAACAATAATTTCTAAAATAGTAGAATCATCTTCACCACCAAATTGTGATACTTTAACCATATCAGGTTCTTTAGCTATAGCTTTAACTAAATATTCTGTAAAATCTTTTAATTCCATAATTACTTACCTTCTTTTTTAGAATCAGCATATTTAGCCATTATTCCTTGTTTACTTAATAAGCTTCTTACTGTATCAGTTGGTTGAGCACCATTTTTTAACCAATATAAAGCTTTTTCTTCATCAATTTTAACTTCATAGTTTTCTGGAATTGGATTATAAGTACCTATAGTTTCTATAAATCTTCCATCTCTTGGACTACGAGAATCAGCTGCAACTATTCTATAGAATGGTCTTTGCTTAGCTCCGCCTCTTTTAAGTCTTAATTTAACTGCCATTTTCTTTCCCTCCTTTAAATCGCAAGTATATTATATTAAACAAAAATAAAACTGTCAACCTTTTTTAGTTGACATACTAATTATATAAAAATTCTTTTATTTCTTTTACCGTAATACTTTGTTGTTTATCTCTACTAATAGATGCTTTCCCATCTTTCTTTTGTCTACCATAATCTCCAAAATTAGCATGGTTACCTCCCTTAATAACAACTTCTTTATATTTAAAAGGCAAATTTACTCTATTCTTATTATATTCTTTCATATTTAATACTTTATCTTTATCCCCATAAATAGATAATACTCCCCTTTCATTTTCTATCTTATTAGTAGAATAAGAAGCTAATAAAATATACCCTTTAACTTTATCTATATTAATACTTGTTGCTACAACTCCTCCTAAAGAATGACCCATAATATAATAATTATCATATTTATATTTATCTATCACTCTATTTGCTGCTTTCATATCAAAAAAAGCAATATTAAAGGGCATCTCTAATAAAATAGTATCAATACCTTCCTTAGCTAATTTATTCATTAAAGGAGCATAGGATATATATTCTACCTTAGCCCCTGGATAAAAAATTATTACATCTTTTTCCCCATCTCCATCAAAATAATAACCTTCTTTAATTTTTAAAGCCTCTACATCATTGTTATTTTTCAAATACTTATCAACATCTATAGCTTTATAATAAGTATTTAAATAAATAAAAGACAATAATAATATCAAGAAGATAAATATAATTATTATTTTTTTCTTCATACCAATCACTATCCATATCTATAATAATATTATCATAAAAAAAGAATATCTAAATCATAGATATTCTTTTTGATATTCTATTTTTACCTAATAATTTTAATATTACATATAAATCAGGTGTTTGACTCTTACTAGTTACCCCTACTCTTATAATATTAGATATATCAGCTACATTTCCTTTATATTTATCTGGATTAGCTTTATATTCTTTCATATCAGAACAGTAACCTAGTTTATCTGTCATTTCTTTCATCTTATTAAACCAAGTATCTTTATCATCATTTTCATCATAATAATCATTAAAATATGTATCTAATACTTTCCTTATTTCTTCTTTATCTAAGTTGTCAGCAAACTCAAATTCAAAGTCTTTATATAATTCATCATACATATACCAAATTTGACCCTTAACTTCAGAAAATGATGCATAATCTTTTCTTGGTTTCTTTTGCTCTCTTTCTATATTAAGAATACTAGTAGTATATTCTTTATACTTATTTATTAATTCATTAAATTCTTTATCATACTCTCTTGACCATTTATCTAACATATCAAATACTTCTGTAGCTTTTAATCTAGATATATAATTTTTAGATATATTATCTAATTTATCTAAGTCAAATAGTGCTCCAGATGCACTCATCTTTTTAGGTGAAAATTCAAATTCTGTAAATTCTGCATCAGGATGACTATCTCGCCATGCTTCATAATTAGAATTAGCTATAGTCATAATTGCTTCAATAACAGAATAAATAGGATAACCTTTTTCTTCATAATATGTCATTCTAGCTTCCGGATCTAATCTCTTAGATATTTTTCTTATTTTATCCCCATCTTTTTTAAGAATTAAAGGAGTATGAACATATTTAGGTAATTTAAAACCAAAAGTTTTAAACAATTCATAATGTGTAGGAATAGATGAAACCCATTCTTGTCCTCTAACAACATGTGTAGTACGCATTAAATGATCATCTACAAGGTGAGCAAAATGATAAGTAGGTAGTAGATTACCAGATTTCATTATTATTGTATCTATATCATTTTCTGGAAATTCCATTGTTCCAAAAGCTAAATCATCAAATTTAAATTTTTTATTGAAGTCTCCTTGAGATTTTAATCTAATAACATAATTTTCCCCATTTTTAATTCTTTCTGCTGCTTCATCAGGACTTAAATTACGATATTTAGCATATCTACCATAAATACCTATTCTTCTTTTATCTTTAGCTTGTGCTTCTCTAATTACATCCATTTCTTCCTGAGTCAAGAAACAAGGATATGCTTTTCCCTCAGCTATTAAATGTTTAATAAAAGCATGATAAATTTCTTTTCTTTCACTTTGTATATATGGTCCATAATTACCTTTTGTTTCTTTTATATCACGATATTCATATTCATCTGGATTAAGATTGTAATGTTCTAAAACATGTCTAATATATTCTACAGCACCTTCTATTTCTCTTGCTCCATCAGTATCTTCATTACGTAAATAAAATATTCCATTACTTCTTTTAGCAATTACATAATCAACTAATACTGAGTAAAAATTACCAATATGCATAAATCCAGTTGGACTTGGTGCATATCTAGTTACTTTAGCTCCCTCTTTTAAATTTCTTTCAGGATATTCTTTCTCATAATCCTCAATTGTTTTTGTAATATTAGGAAATATTAAATCAGCTAAATCTTTAGTAGTCATAAAATCACCCTTTCTAAATAAAAAGAACCATTCATCCAAAGGACGAATAGTTCGTGGTACCACCTTAATTACTTCTTAAAACTGTAACGTAGTTATACGAAATAGCTTATATACACTATTTAACTCCAAAGCTTCTTCATATACTCTATATATTCTTTTACACCAACCAAGAACTCTCTATTATATAGTTTATATATTACTCTTCTTCTTCTTCGTTCGTAATCAAATTATAACACAAGTTATTTTATTGTCAAATATTTTCATATTTTCTATTAAACAACTTCTTTCTTAGAGTTCCCAATAGTATTAATAAACTAATAAAAGCAACTATAACTATTATTACTGATTTATCACTAGTATTAGGATTCTCTACTATTTGTTTCACCTTAGATATTAAATCAACATCACTAGATATAATAAAATTAGTAACAGCTTCATATTGTCCATTATTTAAGGTTGCTCTTAGAGTATGACTGCCTAAACTATATTCTTTACAACAATCATCAACAAAAGTGATAATCGTACTACCTTTGCTTAGTTTATAACACACCTTAGAAACTTCTTTATCATCTATAAATATTTTTCCATTATCAACAAATTCTTCATATTCCATATTTAATCTAAATTTCATGTTAGAATTTTTATTTAGATTAAATGTTTGCCCCATGCCTTCTATAAATTTATAATTAACTTTTATATTATCTTTAGAAATAGTAACAACAGGTCTTAATCCTGCTCTTGGTATTCCACTACATCCTGTTGATGAATAACATATTTCTCCAGATGAAGATACAAAATATGCATAACTACCATTAGAATTCGCAATTGTTTTCATCCAATAACTTGTATTCCATAGCCATTTATAATCATTTGATAAATATTCTTTTAAATCTCCTATACTATTAAATAGATGTCCACCTTCTTCAATTGACTCTTCATCTAAAGATGCTCTATACCAATTAGCTAAAGGTAAATTTTTATTACTTATAGAATGTACTAACTCATTAATATCTTTTATATTCAACATATCTACATCTAATACTTCATAACCTTTATCCTCTAATTTATATTTATAATCATTTAAATACCCAATTATATATGCACTATCTTTAAATTCTATATTAATATATCCTTCTAGATACTCTTCTTGATTTTCTACAATATATAGAACATTTTGATTATTACTAGGAAAAAAGTTAAATGTTGCATATATAGGATAATTAGCATTACCTTTTTCTCCAGTAACACCAAGTGCTAATTCATTTTGCATCGCATATTCATCTGAATAATCAGATATTACTTCATAAGGATATACTTTTATTGATCTATACTGATATACTACTCCTTCTTCAGTTTCATTCTTAATAGGAGCATCTATAAAATGTACAGAAGCATTAGCACTTTCAACTAAGTTATACTTTTGTTTTATCCTAGATAATAATTCATAGTAATTAGCAACTTCTTCTCCATCAAAGTAATATTTTGTATTATTAGTAAAACTAGTACATTCAGAATCTCTACACTCAATTTTTTCATATATTTGACTACTATCTAAATTAATTTTATTATAGTTAGCTCCAACATATAAATTGTACTTAGCAAGCATTTTAACATCAGAATCATTTGAATCAATTATATAAAAATGTTCTGTTCCACAAACTATTTCACTACCAATTGTGTTTTTATCACCACTTACTACTTCACATTTTTTTGCATTAACCATCACAGGAAACAATAGAATAACAATCATTAACAAATACATTCTCTTCATATAACAACTCTCCTATTATCATAAATTATAAATGAACCATTACAAAAAAACAATAATAATACAAAAAAATGGATTTTATTCAAAATCCATTTTTACATCTTCTTTTTTAGCTTCTTCTACCTCATAGAAAGCTCTTTTTGTTACACCCATACTTGAAGCTACCATACTAGATGGAAAAGTAACTAATAATTGATTTAATTTAGAAACATTAGAATTAAACATTCTTCTAGCTGCTTGTAAATGTTCTTCAGTATCAGCAATAGCTTGTTGTAAAGTCTTATAATTATCAGAACTTCTAAGTTCTGGATAATTTTCAGCTACAACAGAAATCTTCGAAAATTCTTCAGACATTTTCTTATCTGCCTCAACCTTCTCATCCATACTCATACCTTGTCTTACTTTAATAACTTCTAGAATAGTTTCTTTTTCATATTTTGTATAAGCTTTAACTACGTCCAACATTTTAGTTAATACATCATATCTTTTTTGTAGAGCCACATCAATTCCAGCAGAAGCTTCATCAATTTTAACTTGTGTTCTACTAATATTATTTCTAATAGAAATATATACTATTAATAAAACTACAACTACTACTATAGCTACTATAATTAAAGGATTCATAATTACCTCCTTCCTATACTTATTTAGATTATATCATAAACTATTTATTAATATTATTAAAATATGTAACAGCATCTACATTTTCTATCGAACTATTTTGCTGAACTGGCTGACTAGACACCTGTTCAGTATTAGCTGCAACAATACCTTGATTAGAAGAAGTAGTAGCCGCCCTAGTAACATCTACTACTGGTTCTTCTATTTTATTAACTTCCCCAACCTTAAATAAATCATTATCTAATTCTAGTATATCAACAAATTTAATTATCGCATCTAAATCTTTCAAAGATTCTCTAGCAAATTCTTCAAAATTAATTGTTTTATGAATATTAACATTAAAGGTTGTCTTATTATTATAAACTGCAACATGTAATTGATTATTATAAAAAACAAGCATTATTGTTCCATTTATAGCTGCTTCTACAGCTTTAACTCTCTCCATTAATTTAGGAGTAATAATATAGAAAGCATCTAATTCATTTTCTGAAAGAACTTTAAATTTCTTATTAAATTCAATATCTTCTAATTCAACTTTTTTTAAACTGCTCTTCCACCTTCTAGATATTCCCCCAAACACTTTCTTTTCCCATATTTGCACATTAGATTTAAAATTTTTATTAAAGTCAAATATCATCCATTGACCTAAAAAAATTGTAACATAAGAAGTATTTCCTTCACTATCTTCATGTTCATCTTGAATATGTACATCACTCATCATAACCTTAATATCTTTATATTTCCCAGATACAAAATTTGAAGAATGATAACTATCCCCTGTCGACATAGAATGTGTTTCTTCTATAACATAAGAAGGTATTCCATTATTAACATCTACTTGTACATCAGTTAATATGTTTTTTACAGCAATTGGTAGTAAAGATTTCATAAAAGTATTTTTATATTCACTTTTAACTTTTTCATTCATTATTCCAAAAGGAATATAAACTACAAAGATTAAAAAAAGGAAACGTACATCAAAAACTTTAAAGATTAAAAACAATATTAACAATATAATAACAATAATAAACGCAAATATCATATTATTCTTATTACACTTTCTCACAGTTTCTTTTCTTAAATTTTCTAATGACTCTATATCCATTATCTTCACCTACATTAAATATACCATAACTTTTTATTATTTTTTCTAATTTCTTTAATAATTCCCCCACCAAGACATTGATTATCTTTATAAAATACACACGCTTGACCTAAAGTAACTCTCTTTACTTTATCATATTTAACCAGTACATCACCATTATCTAGATATTCTAACTTAACAGGAACATCTACCATCCTATATCTAAACTTAGCATTACAATCACTTATTCTTTCATTAGTTAAAAAATTAACATTACTTATTATACAAGAATCAGACTCTAAATAAGAACTATCTTCACCTATACATATATAAAGAAGATTCTTTTTTACATCTTTACCAACTACAAACATTCTACCATCAGTTCCACCAATATCTAATCCTCTTCTTTGACCAATCGTATAAAAAGCTAATCCCTTATGTTTACCAATTATTTCACCTGTTTGGATATTAATAATATCTCCCGAACTTTGTTTTATATTATCACCAATATATTCCTTAAATCCGGAATTAATAAAACACACATCAAAAGAGTCTTTTTTATTATGATTATCAAGTCCTGCTTTTTTAGCTATCTTTCTAACTTCCTCTTTAGTTAATCCTTCTAAAGGAAAAATAATATTTTTTATTCTATCTTTTGGTAAATCATATAAAAAATATGATTGATCTTTATCTAAATCAACACTTTTATATATCTTACCATCAATAATATTAGCATAATGACCAGTAGCTATATAATCAGCATTATACCTATCCATACATTCAAACAAATAATAAAATTTACAATATCTATTACAATGTACACAAGGATTAGGAGTCAAACCATTTTTATAATCATTTATAAATCTATTAATTACTTCTTCTTTAAATTCTTTTCTATAATCTAATATATGATGCTCTATATGCAATTTCTCAGCTACTTTAACAGCATCAGTACTATCAAAATCTTCTATAAAACTAAAAGTTACTCCTACAACTTCATAACCATTTTCTTGTAATTTAATAATAGCGGCAGAAGAATCAACCCCACCGCTTAAACCTACTATTACTCTTTTAGGCATAATATCACCTTATTTATTTTCTAAGTTTTCTCCTCTTTTATATAGAAGTGAAACAAAATATAATATACACATTGCTAGAACAAACTCTAAATCAATATTTACAGAGTATTTAAAATTAGTACTTGCAAAAGCTATTGAAGTACATAATCCTACTACCATTCCAATAACCTTCATTGCAATTGCATACCACATTACTTTTTGTATAACTTTATGTCCATCCTCTACAAAAGCTTTCTCTTCTTCTCTTATTCTACTTAACATAATAGATAACATATTAAATATCATAAACTCTATAACACAAGTTATCATTATTAAAACAATATCAATCATTAAAATATTTCCAACTTTTTTAACATTTATATTCTCAATATCTGCTAGATTTATATATTTATAAACATCTTTAGTATTAATTGTTTGTTCTTTACCATCTATTCTAATAGTTAAAAAATCAACTTCTTTAAATGAATATTCTATTTTTTGTCCAAATAATTCTATTTTCTTATCATCAATCTTAATCTCACTAGCCATTTTAGGAATAAGTATTAAAACAAATGCCAACAATACAATTCCTATAATAGAGAACACTTTAAAAATATTACAAATAATTCTCAATGCATTAGCCCAACCAGCTATTCTACCATTTTCTTCATATACTCCTTTTTTTTCTTTAGTCATAATAAACTCCTCCTAAATAAATAAAAGACGATTAAATCGTCTTCTTTTTTAACTTGGTGATCCGTATGGGATTCGGACCCATGAATGTAACCTTGAGAGGGTTATGTGTTCAACCACTTCACCAACGGACCAAGAACGATTTAATTATATCATAAAAAACAATATAATCAAGGATAATAAAGCTTATCAGCTTTATTATCCTCAATAATTATCTACTTTCTGTTGTGTAATAATCATTAGTATAATATGAATAATAACCATTTTTTCTAACATTGGCTTTATTTATAACTACACCAGTAATCTTACTATTAGCAGTTTCAAAAGCTTTTTTGCATCTCTCTAATAACTCATATTGAGTCTTACCACTCGATACAACAACCAAATTTGCATCACTATATTTAAGTAATACAGATGTATCACTTATTCCTAATACTGGTGGAGAATCGAGAATTATAATATCATAATGTTTTTTTAATGTTTCAATTAACTCTCCATTACTACGAGATGATAACAACTCTATAGGATTAGGAGGAGTTGGGCCTGTTGGAATTAAATCTATATTCTTTACTTTAGTAGAAACAATATATCTACTCATTTTTATTTCTTCTTTATAATTAAGTATTAAGTTAGAATATCCTCCATCAGTTGGATTTTCTACTCCAAAAATATTATGTTGTCTTCCCCTTCTTAAATCACAATCTATTATTAATACTTTCTTACCTTCCTGAGCATATGCTGCTGCTAAATTAGCAGAAATAAAACTCTTTCCATCTCCAGCTTCAGGAGAAGTATTTAATATAACCTTTAATTTTTTATCTACAGCAGAAAACTGTAAATTAGTTCTTATATTCTTAATGGATTCACTAAACATAGATTTAGGATTAATATTAATTATTAAATCAGTATTATTTTTCATCTTCTCACCTACTTACGATCCTTATGCTTTCTTTTAACTTCTGGAACAACACCAAATACAGCTAAACCTAAACCATTTTCTATTTCTTCAGCTGACTTAATAGTTGTATCAAAATAATAAATAATAAAGATTACTGCACAAGCTAATACAGTACCAGCAAGTACATAAATAACAAATTCTTTAATATAATTAATATTATATGGTCCATCTGCTTCTTCCGCTACATCTACTACTGAAACGTTTTGTAATTTATAAATTGATTTAATCTCTTCACTAAATACTTTAACAATTTCATTAGCTATATCCGCAGCAAGGCCTCTATCTTTATCAATAACACTTATTTTAATTATTTCAGTATTATCAGAATTAGTAACTTTAACCTCTTCTAATAATTCATCTACAGAATAATTTAATGATAAATTCTTAATAACAGCTTCTGCTATTCTTCTAGACTTTACTATTTCACTATAAGTTGAAACTAAGTTTTTATTTAGCTGTGCATCCGTTTGACTATAACTTGAAGAAGAATTACCTCCAGCTTGTCCCTCATCACTAACTAGTACAATACTAGACATACTTTCATAAACTGGAACTTTTAAAAATAACGAATATATAGAACCAAATAAAACTACTACTAATACAATAATTAGTATTAAAACAATTCTATTTTTAAAATAATTAAATAACTCCTTTAAATTAATCTCTTCCATATCATTAACCCTTTCTTATTTCTAATAGCAATCAACCATTTCATTCAACATGATATCATAAATATATAAAAAATTGAAGACAAAAAAACAATAAATAAAATAATAAATTATTGTTAAAAACTATTAAATATTATATTATTAAATATAGAGGAAGTGTGACTCATGAAAAAGACCAATATGTTATTATTCACATGTTTTAACTTAATTTTTTGTTTAATAACAATAATTGTTTGTACTTCTTATAACAATAATAACTCTTATGCAATTAATGAAAAAACAACTAAAATAACTAACATTCATGAAGATTCCCTATTTGACGTTGCTGACTATCCAAATGAATCTTTTACTCCAATAGATTTAAACTCTAAAATATATGGTGATGACATTACTATATTAGACACTAATTATAGAATAAGTGATAAACTATTAAATACTATTAAAGAAGATATAACTAATTACGGACAACCAGTATCTTTCTATATAGTTAGTTTAAAAGACGGAATGACTATTGGTTACAATGTAGATAAATACTTCGAAACAGCAAGTTCTATCAAAGCCCCCTATGCATTATACATTTATAAAGAGATAGCAAATGGAAATATAGATGAAAGCAAAAAACTTATCTACACAAAGAACTATTATAAAACAGGTACAGGAATAATAAAAAATAGCGAAGAAGGAACTGAATATACTATAGAAGAACTAGTAAAATATTCTATTCAAGAATCTGACAACGTTGCTCATAACATGTTACATAAAACTTTTGGTGTAAATGGTTATAACAATATGTTAAAAAACATAGGTACAAAATACTTATATTTAACACCTAATAATCCTTGGAGTTACACTAGTAGCAGAAGCTCCGCTCTAATATGGCAAGAAATATATAAATTTAGTTATGAATCACCAAAAGGTATAGAATTTATGAATATATTAGTAAATGGAAAATATAATTATTTCAAAGAGATTATACCAAATAAACTAAGTGCTTCAAAAACAGGATTTGCTTCTTTAGACGTTATAGAAACAGGCATTGTATTTGATGATGAATACCCATATATAGCCATAGCAGTAGCAAACAAAGGGGGAAAAATCGGCGCATATACAGAAGTATTAAAACTAATAAACTACATAAACGACGTTATGAACGAATACAAAGAGTTTAAACATAATTAAGAAAGTCTTACATTAGTAAGGCTTTCTTTTATTCTTCATAATCTTCAATAAAATGATCACCTTTATGACCAACATCGTCTGGTTCATCGAAGAGTAAACTATTATAATTTTGTTGTCTTAAAGCTTCATAAACCATAATAGCTACAGTATTAGATAAATTTAAAGCTCTAACCTTATCAGTCATTGGCATTCTCATACACCTATCTAGATGAGGCTTTAATATTTCCCTTGGTATACCAGTACTTTCTTTTCCAAAAACAAAATATATATTCTTATTACTATCACTATAATCAAAAGAAGTATGTGGTTTATGTCCATATCTAGTCAAAAAATAAAAATCTCCATCTTTATTTTTTGAATAAAAGTCATCCCAGTTTTCATAAACAGTATAATCACAATAATCTATATAATTAACACCACTTCTTCTAATATACTTTTCATCTAAAGAAAAACCCAAAGGTTTAATAAAATGAAGTTTAGTATCTGTAGCAACACAAGTTCTCATAATATTACCAGAATTACCAGGTATTTCCGGTTCAAATAACACAACATTTATCATATTAATCTCCTAATAAATAAAGACCTACTGGTCTTTATTTTTTTACATTATTCTTATCTAAAATTTTTTGAAAATCAGCAGAAGTCATCATCTTATTATCTTTTCTAGATATTATTCCATCTTTTACTACTTCTCCATCTTTATAATAAATAATAGTAGGTATACGTATTATTTTTTCATTTCTAAGACTTAAAGCCCTATTAATATCATTTACATAGTCACTATTATCTTTAATACCTGTTACATTTAAATAATAAAATTGATCAGCAATATTATATTTCTTAATAATCTTAGCTAACTCTTTTTCCATTACATATATTTCTTCATCTCCAGTATAACTTACATAAACATAATACTCATCAGGAGCTTCTGAAAAAACATCTACTATTTCATTTAAATCTTTAATTTCATTAGATATAATATTGTTTTTAATCAAATAAGAAGTAGAAACCTTATCTTCCTTATATACTTTATACCAAGCAAAACAATACCAAACAAGCAGTAAAATGCCTATAACAACCCCAAAAGCTATAATATAATTTTTAGTTGGAATATATCTCTCATTTTTTTTGATTTCAGTCATAGCCACTACCTACCTACTTATGATTTAATTTTATCATAATATTCCAATCAATGCAATTTGGAAATATATTAAACTTTTGGAGCTCTTTTCTTCTCCTTAATCTCTATAATTCTTTCACAAAATAAATCAAAAGCTTCCTTATTATTTTCATAAGCCATATCTACTAAATTTTGAAAATCAGAATCTTCAAGCATATCTATAGCTACCTTTACTTCATTTTTACCATTACCTTTATTAACATAAGGCAAATAATAATGTATTAATCTTTTTGAAAAGTCACGTATTCTAGTTTTTAATTGCTTAGAAAACCTATCAAAGAAAAAAGAGCCAAAACTACGAGGATCAAAACTAGACGAAACTCTTAATCCACTATTATTATAAACTACTTCATCAATAATATTTAAACCTACTAATTCCGAAACAAAATCAACATCAGCAGAATATCTTATATTTAATAATCGCTTTTTTTCTATCTCATAGTATTCCTCTTTACTTATCAAAACTGCATTGCTATTAATAACTTTATAAAAT
>Ga0247609_10002680_pt1 | contig 18627 bp, 17 predicted proteins | sample 172DNAGHGlowgp2_FD_193487 | JGI IMG/M metagenome (GOLD analysis project Ga0247609, IMG submission 193487) | Sheep rumen microbial communities from Palmerston North, Manawatu-Wanganui, New Zealand - 1728 DNA GHGlow gp2 | ecosystem: Host-associated > Mammals > Digestive system > Stomach > Rumen ...
AAGCTGGTGCAAACAAATTGTCAGAAATTACTTTGGACACAATCCGTTACATTTTGTCCAGAGCACAGTTGCCGGGCGTAGTGGTTACATCTGTATACAGAAGCCCGGAAGCCCAGGCATCCGCAATGCTCAGCAACCGCCAGAGCCATAACGGTCAGATTGCAGTCAACTACGGCGAACGCGGTCGTGCCGTCGATGAAGAGTATACCAAGGTCGCCAAGAAGGCTAATGGCGGAACCTTGTGCAAGATTGAAGACCCGAAGTATATCAAGGAAGCCAAGACCAACATGATTAAGAAGTGCGAGGAGTTCCTTGAAGCCGGTCAGCCGGTGTCGAACCACGGTCAAGACCAGTCAATCGTTCAAGCTGTCGACATGGGTCCGGCATCTACGAGAAAGGCGTTCGGCTACAGCGAGGAACAGATGAAGCGTCTCAACCTCGCTTGCTACGAGGCTCGCCTCGACAACTACTTGAAGGCGTTTTTCGCTCCGGCGGAATACGGCGGCCCGAAAGTCAAGGACCCGGCGTTCCATATCGAGGTGTGGCAAGACAAGAACAAGCCTCATCCTCCTCTGTCTTCGTCTCCGGCTCCTCAGCCGTCCGTGCCGTGCTACATCCTTAACGACAATTTAAAGAGCTTGAACGCGTGGGACATGGTGTTCACCCATGACCAGGTTCTTGCTGCAAAGTAGAGGTCAATATGTCAGCTATTTACAAGTCCAAGAAAGCAGAGTTCGATGACAAGGTCTACGCCTATATCATGAAACGGCTCAGATGCCCTATCGACAAGTCCGATTCCTTCATGACCGGCGTCGTCGACGACATGGGCAACGCTAAGGGCGAGCCGGTCGGCGATTCCTACTGGGCTTGCACCAAGCTCGACCGTTTCCTTATCCAAGTCAGAAACTTACTCGGACCGCGTGGTGTCGAACAGCTCACTAACGAATATGACGATTACGACCCGATGTACCTGATGCAGGGCGGTTCAACCGAAAACTACTGGGAACGCTTCACCCCGGTCATCTCGCTTGTCGAGGAAACCGCGTACCTTCCTCCAGAACAGAGAGGAAAGGGTGATTACATCGACGATAATACAGACGACGGTCTCACAAAGGAACAACGGCTTGGACGAGCCCTTACTATCGCGAACTTCATCATTGCCGCTATCAAGTGCAATAACGAGCTCGTGTCGGACTACACGTTCAATAACTTCGTGCTTCCCTCCGTCGAAGCTACGTTCAACGTACGCTCAGTCGGTTCACGTAACCAGATAATCGACTTCCTCAAGAAGGGCGGTCTCGCCGACTACAGACAGCTCTCGCCGGAAGGCGTGCTGCTTGGTGTCCGTCTGGCAAAGCGTATCGTCGAGAACAAGCTCTGTTCCGATTCAAAAGATGAAAACAATTACGCAAAGGAATGGAGGCAGTTGGCGACCTATGGTGGATAACTATAACGGAATACCGTGCTTTCACGTGGAAGCAAACGACTTCCTTTACATATCCAACTGTCTCTTGTTGGGCAAGCGTCTGCTGTCCAAGAATATCCATTTAGATGAACTCAAGGATTTTTACGTCAAGGAACGTGTCCCTAAATTCGTTATCGAGTACAACGGACTGCTCCTTAAGTGGGGTTAATTAAATGTTAGGAAAGAAACCTGAACAACCAGATACAATCGCGTCCAGAGTGCTATCCCACATAAGGGACTATGGTGCCGCTAACGCAAAGGGTCAGCTGTTTGACCGTATTTTCAACCGTGGCGACGTCGTAAGACAGATCCGAATGTCCAAGAACGTCGTCGGTCAGGGCATATCCCAGATGATGTACCCGAACGGCAACTCGCCGGACGGTTTCAGCAGCTACATGCCGGCTATCGCCCTGTCACCGGACAAGGTAGACCCAGAAAGAATACAGAACGCCATCGCCGAGAACCAGGTCGAGCTGTACTGGCGAAAGAATGTCGAGCGTGCATTAAAGTATGACACGGTCGCTTGCCGTTCCGAAGTCAACGAGTCGCTCATCCAGCTATGCAACGAGGGCATGTACAAGGACGACCTTGACGAAATCTGCTCGCTAAAGTTCGACCCGGACGCCAAAATAGGCGACGCCGTCAAGGAAAAGATTGCTCGTATCTTCAGACAGCAAGTACTACGTCGCATCTTCCAGCTACACAACAAGGGCTGGAGCTACATGAAGTATCTCCTTACACGCGGACGTATATTCTTCGAAGTGGTCTACGACCCAGGTTCAAACAAGATTGTCGGCCTTAACATGCTTCCGGAAGAAAACATGATTATCGTTGTCCAAGACAACCTAATCATCGGCTTCCGCCAGATGCTCACCGGTCAGGTCTCGCAGAATACTAACGGCAAGAACTATATCGACTTCTCTCCGCAACAGATTCTTTACGCTTCCATCGGTATGGCTGGACCGGGCGGTATCAATGACCCACGTTCCATCCTCGAACCGGCTATGAAGCCGTATAACCAACTCAACACTATCGAAGATTCCGTCGTCATGTACCGTGTCCTTTGGGGTTCCGAAAAACTCGTCCTCAAGTGCGACATCTCTGGTATGACTAAACCGACCGCCGAAAAGTACATGAAGGACCAGTCGAAGATGTTCTCCAGAAAGCTCGACTATAACCCGATGACTGGCGAAATCACTAACTTCGGCAAGGCTATCGGTCTTACTGAACACTTTGTTATCGGCGTCGGAAACGGTCGTACCGGTTCCGGCATCGAACGAATGGCTGGAGGTGAACAGCTTGGAAACATCGACGACTTAAAATTTTTCAAAAGAAACCTTGTCAACGCCCTCATGGTTCCGCCGGGTCGTATCACCGCTCTCGCTGGTGACTCCCAGAACTACTCTCAGGGCAAGATTGGCGAAGTTACACAAGCTGAAGTCTCCTTCGCTCGCTTGGTCGAACGTTATCAGACCCCGTTCGAGGAAATCCTTATCCGTCTCCTTATCATGGTGATGAATACCGACAACTCCCTCGACGACAATATCAAGCTCCAGGAACTCTATACGGTTCGCTTCAAGAAGTCCAACGGTTTCAAGAACTTCATCGACTCTGAAGAATGGACGACGAAGCTCACCGTTTTCGACGCCATGATGAAGCACGTGTCATCGAAGGAAAATCCGAACGGTGCTCTGTCCAAGCAGTTTGCGTTGCGTTACGGTCTCCGTCTCACCGACGAAGTCTATCTCCTCAACAAGAAGTGGTGCAAGCAGGAGGAAGCGGAAGCTTCCGGCGAAGAAACCGGTGAGGAAGAAGGCGGACCGATGGGCGGTGGCGACATGGGTGGCGGTGCTCCTCCACCAATACCCGGTATGTAATTACCAAATAGGCGGTCGAAAGACCGCCTTTTGCTTGCCCACTTAATAAACTACGCGTAAATACTGGAGTTTTAGACTATGATTCAGCAAGAAAAGACATTTATCGCCTTCATGGAAGGCGTCTGCAAGAAGTTCAACTGCGTTGAAGCCGTTGCACCCCTTTCCGAAGGTTTCAAGGCTTATTGCGAAACCACCGCAATGGCTAGGGCGTTCGGCAAGGCTACATACGGCAAGAACGACAAGAATCCGACGGTCAAGGCTGCTCGCGATTCCTATAAGAAAGACCTGAATAACTATTGCAAGGACAAGGACGCCAAGGCACGCGCAGAAGCGTTCCACATGGGCAACGAGGAACAGTGGCTCGAAAACAGGCTGAAAGACAGCAAGAAGTCGTGCTCTGGAAAGACTTGCACTGAAGCAAGTGATGCTGCTTACCGACCCTTGCGTGACGGATTTAAAGCGTACTGTGAATCGGAAGCCGGTTCTGACGGTTCCCATACCGAAGTTACATCGGCTGGTAAGGTTGAGATTGACCAAGGCGATTTCTCGACTCAATATTTCGTCGAAGTATACTCTAAAGATGGTTGGTCTGATGAATTGGCTGACGACCTTGCCTATCATATACAAAAGATGTTTGGACCTGGTGATGCGGAAGTTGAATATTTATCGCCGATGGATAACCTAAATGATGACCGTGGCGGTGCCACCTATCAGCTAGTTATCAATTTGAATGTGTCTGCAACCTATGATGATGTGAAAAATAATGTAGTGTCTGCGATGGAACAATATAAGAACGTGTGTAGCCTCGACAAGAAATGCTAAATCGGTTGCTTTTAACCAAAAATGGCGGTCATTCGACCGCCTTTTTTATTTCAATGTAGCTTTTTGACCTTTTTTTAACGCATTTCTAGGTGTCTGCTAAACATAATGTCAAGAAGCCTTTGAAGAGCAGCATGGTGCTGCCGAAAAGGCACAACCTAAAGGTAACACTATGCAGACACTTCAGAAGAAGAATCTTACTCGTAAGTGGCAGTCCGTGCTTGAGTCCAACCTCGGCCCGGCTATGCATACCCGTGCAGAAGCCAGCGTGATTGCTACCTTGCTCGAAAACCAGAACAAGCTCAACCGTGGTGCTCTTATTGAAGCTGCCAACGTCTCCGCAGACGTCGCTCAGTATCAGCAGTACGCCCTCCCGATGATTCGTCGCCAGTTCCCGGAACTCCTTGCGATGAAGACGGTCGCCGTCATTCCGACTACGACTCCGATGGGTATCTACTTTGCCCTCCGTTATCTCTATGATAACGAACCGACCAAGACTACGGCTTTCCGTAACGGTCAGAAGCAGGAAATCGGTTACGACCTCGTAGCTGACCACACTGGCTTTGCTGGCACGTTCAACCCGTGGAGCACTGGTGCTGGCGAAATGCTCAGCAACTACTCCGAAGGTACGGCTACGACTGGTGCTTCCGCTACTGGTAACACCTTCGATCCGCGTGAACCGGGTCTCCTCTACAACAACTTCGGCGGTTCCTATGTCGCCGGTGACGACATGTACGGTCAGTACTCCTTCAACATCAAGAAGGCATCTATCAAGGTGATTTCTGGTGCTATCAAGGTCGGTACTCGTGCAATCAAGTCTCACTACACCATCGAACTCCAGCAGGATATGGCTGCCGCTCACGGTCAGGACGTGGAAGCCCTCTTGCTCGAAGGTCTCCAGTTTGAAATTCAACAGAACATCGACCGTGAAATCCTCATGGCTATGGTGATCGTTGCCCAGACCCCGTCTCTCGGTGGTGAAGCTCCGATTAACATGGACCTTGCTGATCCGACTCGCCTCAACGCTGGTATGGGTCGCTGGGCTGCTGAACGTATCGCTGGTGGTATTGTCAACACCATGATTGCAGTCTCCCGTAAGATTGCTCTCACGACTCGTATGGGTTGCGGTAACTTCGCTATCGTGTCTCCGGACATCGCCGCTGCTGTGGCTACCCTTAACAACGGTATCTACACTCCGACCTACCTCCAGACCGATGCCGCTGTTCAGCCGGCTGGTGGCGTTGCTGATGCTGGTTCCCTCTTGAATGGCAACATCAAGTTGTACCAGGACATCTACGCTAACGCTTCCTATGCTCTCTTGGGCTACAAGGGTCCGCGTCAGGGTGAATCTGGTATCATCATGATGCCTTACATCCCTTATATCTTCTGCAAGACCGCTGGTCAGGAAGATGGTTCTCCGCGTCTAATTGTCAAGTCTCGTTATGCCATTGTGGCTAACCTTCTTGGCGCTGGTCAGTTCTACCGCTTGATCCATTTCAAGAATGTGTCTAGCGTTATCACTGGCATTGACCTTGAGAACAACCCGTGGGAAAGCAACGGCTCTGTTGGCGGTGCTTCTTTGCAGCCGGGTCTCTCTTACGAGACTGTTCCGGGTGCTAAGGACAACCTCGTCAACGTTGCTGGTGGTCTCTCCTTCGAGAACAACAACTGGTAATTGTTGACCTAACTTTGCTCCTTGGTTAGGGAATGGCGGTGAAGCAATTCACCGCCATTTTTGTATGCGGTAAACTCTGCCCAGCCGTCTTGTAGAAGATGTCTGGTTATATAGATTTTGAAAAAAAACAACAATTTTATAGTTGCCAAGTGCAGAAAAATTAAGTATCTTATTGATGAGGAAAATATGTATAGATGCTTAATTTGTGAAAAGACTGGAAAGGTTGTTGAATATGAAAAGGCGAGTTCCCTTGGAACTCATCTTTGGAAGACGCACGACTTGAAGCCACAACAGTACTATGACCAGTATCTCGCCAAACCGGGTGACGGCAAGTGTGCCGAGTGCGGCAAGCCGACAAAGTTTAGAACTATTGGACAAGGTTATGTAGAGTTTTGTAGCAAGAAGTGTGCCGCCAAGCACATCGCCGCTGACGCTGAACGAAATGCTCATAAGGTTTCTATGCGTATGGAGACTGTCAGCAAGCTGGATGCCGAGACGAACGGAGAATACAGTAAGAATGTTCTGGAATCCAGAAAGGCTACGATGGTAGAGCGTCATGGCGTCGAGTTTTATTCTCAGCACAAGGACTTCAAGGACAAGTATTACGCGACGAACATGGAAAAGTACGGCGTGAAGTCGTATATCGAGTTGCCTGAGTTCCAGAAGCATCTGCAACAAGTTAATATTGAGCGCATGGGCGTGCCTTATTACTTCTGCAAGCGTAAGGAAGACGCCATTCCGGGATATACAGAGCTTCTCAAGAAGTACGACTGCGAGCTGCTTGAGTTCGGCAACAAGAAGGAAATCACATTCAGGTGCAATAAGTGCGGTCACACGATGACCGAGCAAGACTTATATATCAAGAGCCGTGACAATCTTGGATGTACGCCATGTTCACACTGCAAGCCGAAGGATGCTTGGTCTTCTATAGCCGAGGACAATCTTCGCGAATATGTTGAAAGCATTGGGTTCAAGACGGAACATTATGATCGCAACTTCCTTGATGTGTACGGTGCCGACATAGTAATTGAGTCTAAGAAGCTGATTATCGAGTACGACGGAATCCACTGGCATAACGAGCTCTATCGTCCGGAAGATTACCATCTGATGAAGACCGAATTGGCTGAGAAGGCTGGGTACAGGATGATTCACATTTTCTCCAACGAGTGGGAGAACAAGCCGGATATTGTCAAGTCGAGACTTTCTACCATATTGGGATGCAATCAGAGACTGGTGTATGCAAGAAAGTGTGAGGTTCGTACAGTAAGCCATGAATTGTCCAACCAGTTCATGGAAAAGTATCACATTCAGGGTGAGTGTGTTGGTTCTACTCATCGCTATGGTCTGTACGAGGGTGACTCGTTATTGGCTGTGATGACGTTCGGTCCGAGCCGATATTCCAAGAAGGATACTGAGCTTCTCCGTTATTGTACGGTTCCGGGTGTTTCTATTGTAGGAGGAGCCGGAAAGTTGTTCAAGCATTACTTGAATGAAGTAGACCCGGAAAGTGTCGTGACGTTTGCAGACCGTCGCTGGTCTGGTAACGGTGCGTTCTATGACAAGATCGGATTTACGCTTGTTGGTACTACCGAGCCGTCTTACTACTATGTAGTGGGGAACACTCTTGCGAATCGCATGCAGTTCCAGAAGTACAAGCTCGTGGAAGCTGGGTACGATGCGAACAAGACCGAACATGAAATTATGTTCGAACGCAAGATCTACCGTATCTACGACTGCGGAAACTACAAATATATCTACAAGAAGCCAAAAGTTGAATCTGGACCGGAAAAGAGCTAATTTCCGGTTCATGCCAGAAATAATTTCTACAAGTTTTAACAAGTTGGATATTCAAGACCCGTTTTTCGACTCGCTGAAGTCGATGTACCGTGGATTTGACGATTGGTTCAGCAAGAAGGCGGAGTATGAGGAACCGTGCGCCGTGGTATATGGTGACGACGGCAAGCTGAAAGCCATGTTATATACCAAGGTCGAGGGGTTGGGCGAGGACTACAGCAAGATGGAGAAGCCGTTTGCCCCGAGTTTCCGCTTGAAGATAGGGACACTGAAGTCGGATCTGAGGGGAGAGGGAATCGGACGGAAGTTTCTTGAGACGTCTATCGAGAAGGCACGTCAGAATCCGAGCATCAAGGCGGTCTATGCCACAATATTTGCCGACAAGCCGGAACTTTCCGGACTGGTGAAGATGTTCGAGTCTCACGGATTTTCGCGTAGGTGCATGTACTGTACCGGAGAGACGGTATTTGAATACCCGATAACGTGGTGGAGAACCGGGATTTAGGCACAAAACTGGTTATGGTGAACTGGGCTGGTCGTTCTGACCAGCCTTTTCTGTATGTTTTCAATTTTATCAACACCTTATAAACTGCTTATAACCAAGCGAGATTTTGAAGATGGTACAGAAGGACGGAAAGGCATTGCTGTCGAGCATTCTTAACAACGACAAGGAATCGGTACGCCGCATCGTGGCGTCGTATTTCGAGTCGATGATGAAGAGGGAGATGGACAAGGCGTCTGTCGCCATTATGGAGTCAATCGGTTCCACTGCCAAGTAAGGGGTTGGATTATGAGACATTTAGTTGGTGATGTATTTCTTGAGGGCGTGACCGCCAAGATGATGGACCGGACTGACGAGTTCGGTGTCGGCGTGAAGCGTCTTGTCATCGAGGGTATCGGCATTGTGTGCGATATTCCGGGTATAAACAACCGTGCCTATCCGTTGCGTATCATTTCACGTGAAGTCGAACGTCTCATGAAGGAGATGGTGTCGAAGGGACGTCTTGCGGCAGAGCTCAACCATCCGCGTCTGGACGTGAACGGCGATGCCAAGGACTATCCGATTTTCGAGATGAACCTCGAGAAGGTCTGTGCCTTGATCGAAGACCTCCACATGGAGGGGAACAAGCTCATGGTACGCATGGTGGTCTTGGAAGAGACCCCTGCCGGAAAGACGCTTGCCGGGCTTATCCGTGGCGGATATCATCCGGGCTTCTCCCTTCGCGGTGCCGGTTCTACTGTACCGGCTGGCGACCACGAGGAAATCAGCGATGACTATACCATGATTACCATTGACGTCGTGGGTAACCCGTCTTTTGGTCAGGACGCCATCTTCAACAGCCGTACTGAAAGTGTCGAGAAGAAGGGCAAGACATTGACCGAGAGCGTATCCGGTAACCGTAAACCGCTTATCGAGTCTATTCAGAGCGTAATGAACAGCTATGGCAAGGCTATTGCACGGAATTACGAAGACCTGATGATTTGTCCGGGCGTTTACAACAAGAATGCGCTAGTTTCAGCATTACGCCAGGGAGTATAACGATGGAACTTTCTAAGATTTTGACAGAAGACGAGATGTCGCAGCTTTCTCCGGAAGTCGTGACGAAGCTGGAATCGGCATATCGAGCCGAGCTCGCCAAGTCTATCGAGTCGGACGCCGTTAAACAGCGTAAACAGGTCGAGAAGATGCTGGAATGCGTGATGGACCGTGCAGACAAGATGATTGCCGAGGCGGTTGCAGATAACGTGTCCAAGTTCAAGGATACGGCTGTGAACGACAAGATGTACAAGGTGTTGAAGGCTATTTCGGCTTGCATGGAAAGTGCCGGCATTTCGTTTAACGATGAGCTTGCCCAGGCTAAGAAGGCACAGAGGGATGCCGAAGTTAAGCTCCAAGATGCCTACAAGGAACTGAACAAGTCCAAGCAAGTGGTGAACGAGCTTACGAAGAAGGAGTTCATCATGAAGCAAGTCGAGGGAATGAAGCCGGATGCTGTTCAGGCAACGCTTTCTAACTTCATGAACCCGAAGAAGGACGTCCGCGAGATTACTAAGGAGTCTATTGCTAACTTCATCAACCAGAACGAGAGTGGCGGTGACGTGCTCATGCTCGACGTCGACGCTGATGCGGATGGCGAATTGAACATGGCCAACGTTGAAAATGCACTCAAGGACATCAACCACGAGCTCGACATGGAAGAGAAGCCGAAGAAGACCCAGAAGATGGTTTCCAACGGCAATACGCTTAACGGAAAGAAGATGGCTGGCGAGAGCCGTTTCGAGAGTCTCGGGAAGGGTCTACAGCCGCAACGTGTCTCCATTCCTACTCCGAACGTGACGCTTGAGTCGGTTGACGGAGTTGCTTACAGCAATGACGACCGCGATGTCGCCGATGCCATGACTCAGTTGCAGGAGTTCGCCGGAATTGGCGTTGGAAAGTTCTCTTAAATTTCTTCATCATAGATAACCTCCAGGGGCGTCCGGCGACGGACGCCCTTTTTGATGTAGTTTAAACTAGGAAACGTACATTCCGTTATAAACTACGGAAAAGAGGAATTATGGCACAAGAATTCACATTCGCTCCTAGAGTACCGCAACCGCAGCCGGTTCAGCAACCGCAGATGCAACAGCCGATGTATCAGCAACCACAGCCGATGTATCAGCAGCAACAGCCCGTGTACCAGCAACAACAGCCGGTGTATCAGCAGCCGTATCCTAACATGGCTCCGCAGATGGCTCCGCAGATGGGTTACGCATATCCGCAGACCAACATTGCACAGCCGAATGACGGTTCTCGCGAGTTCATGGAGGCGTACAACAAGAACAAGGCTGCATACGACGAGATGAACCGTAAGGTGAAAGCCGGTCCGACGAAGGAAGATGCCAAGTCGAACTACGAGAAGATGGAGGCGATGGTCGAGAAAATCCAGACAGATGTCGAAGGAAAGAACATCGAGTCTGCAAAGAAGGCCGAGACGCTCAACGAGTTTGTCGACTTGCTGACGACTGTCATCAATGCCATCGACAAGCCTGAAGTCTGGCTTCCGAAGGAACGCATGAAGTATGCGGAACAGCTTAAAAGCTCTAAGCTTGGTACATCTCTTGTGAAATATTTGTCTAGCTACCGTGACACAGTTAAAAGACTAGGTTAAAAATGGCATTACCGCTTACACTATCGAACTATGCAATCGCCTACGGCGAGTCGGAAGTACCCGTTTACGTGTATCCCGAGAAGGGTTTTTTGCTTACCAGCGTTGCAATGCATGGCTTCGCTCGGCGTGAGTGTAGGTTTTTGAATTTTCTTGTCCAGCGTCAATTCAGCTACGACGATATAACCGTTCTTTTGAATATTCGCGGTGTCGGCAACGTATTCTATGTCTGTGAAGGCGGTGAGTGGAAGTTCTTGCTGGACGAAGCGCCATGCAATATTGAAGCGAAGCCATATACAAACAATAATACGTTCAGCATTGAGATCAAGGATGACGCGATTGTCGACATGATTGCCGTGTACGGTGACGCCGAAATCGTGTCGGTGGTGCTTGACTTGCCGGAATTCAAGTCAAATGATGGCAATCCTCGCATTGTACCGCTTGATTTCTACGTGATGGGAATGTACGAGGACGAAGAACAGATGGTCGAGGCAGATGGGACACTGCGAATGACAGTGGTTTCCAAAGACCAGCTTAATGACGTGCTCCCGAAAATCACGTACATAGAGAATCTTGCAAGCCGAATCAATACGGCTGCCAACATAGTATTGCACGGCGAGAATTTCCTTCCCGGAATGAACGTTTACATTTCCCTGGGCGACCGCGATTATGTAGTGGAGTCGGCGAATATCACGTTCAGCGATGACGGAAAGACAGCCAGCTTTACTTTGTACCCGAAGATGCTTGCCGTTGACGGCAACGGTCTTGACTCGTGTGGCGTTTATGGGATTCACATTGGCTTCGACAAGGAACATCTTGACAAGAGTAATCTTGGTCTTATCAGATACAAGTACAATTCAGAGAACTTGGAAGCACGCGACGAGACTCCGGCTTCGATGACGAAGGTTGGTATATGTTTTAACGCGAGTGATATGAAGCTTGTGTATGACACTACTGACGAGAACGGCAACGGTATTCTCAATCCGGGAGCCGGTCCGCTTGGTGACACGATGTATGTCCGTGTTGACGGCGATTGCACGAAGTACAAGTATGTGCAAGTCCGTCTGAAGCGTAACAAGCAGTTGCAGCATAAACATGGTGAAATCATTGTAGACGGTGTCCCTCTTGAGGCTGGCGACGTTGTGTGGCTTACACACCAGCTGAATCCGGAAGATGACGGTCTTTGGGTTGTCACTGATGGCGAGTGGTATGGATATGGGACTGAAATTCAAACTGATGAGGAAGGCAAACGAATTGAAAACTGCTATTTGCCAGGAAAAGCTACTCCAGTCGATGATACCTATGTAATCGACCTCGGTGCTAGAGTTACTGATTATATCGATTATGTATGTGCGGAGTACGTTCCGTACAAGTGCGGAAAACGTACGGTCTGCTCCTATACGGTTGTTCCTGGAGACATTTTGCTGTTGTCGGAACAAGACGACGGCTCGAATGGCTTGTGGGAAGTTACTTGCGGTGACTGGGTGTTCCTCGGTGATTCACCGTACAATGACGGCACGAAGATTGACGATTCGCGTGCAATTATCACTCAGAACAATATCGACTTCTGCAAGTGCGGTGAAAACTACAAGATTGAGTATTACTACTTGAATGCATCTTGCTATCTTAATGAGTTGCATCGTGACGTAAGGGTTATGTGTTCCGATGCTTCTATCGTTCCGAACAACGAAGATCATCAGGTGAAAATTACTGAATACGTTGTACGAGTCGGTGAAGAGGATTCTCTTGTTGGAAACAAGGGTCGTACTCCGGGTGATCCGGTCAAGGAAGACTGTACACGTGTCGATGATGATTTTGAATTCAAGAACGGCATTTCGCTTGTTGAAAACTTGCAGTATACATGCCCGATAAAGAAAATTCCTAGTCCTATATCAAATGATGAAGGCGAGTGCATACCTATGTGTGACATCCCTCGTTACTATAACTTGGAAATGCCTAATGACTATACGAACAGTAACGACACTAACGGATTTACTATTAAGTTCTGGCGTCATGAAGATGATGGTTGGCATTTGTATGCTTACATCTGTTCTGGAACTCTAATGACTGGGCGTGATTTCTACGTCTATCATCTCCATGTAAAGGGTTCCGCTGTTGAGAGCCTTGTCGATGTGAATGAACATTCGTGGTTCAACCGGAACGGCGGTGTTATTGCGTCTGGCGACATTGATCCAGTCGATATTTCTTGCATTCCATGTGAAGGCGTCGAACAACAGAAAACTCGCATATACATTAATTCGTTTGCGATGACTGACGACACTTGGGAATTCCCCGGCTACAGCGACCATAACCTTGATAGCGACGAGAAGCTTTACATGTCTTGGCGTATTAAATGTACCACGTCTATATTGGCACGCCGTCTGCCTGGGCTCATGGTATTGCCGGATGCAACTAGCGAGGAGCAGAACGCAATCGATATTAACATCCGTACGACATGCGATGACATGAATGACGATGTCAAGCGTTCGGAAGCGACTGGCGACGAATGCGTTGCTGGCTATATAGCTGGTATGGAACACATTTGGGGATTTGCGTATTACAAGTCTGTGATGTCGAAGTCCCAGTTCTGTGCCGAGTACAACAAGTATAATAAGAGCAATAACGGTTGTATTTATGTCGATTACCAAGAAGTTTTGGTAACTGACCAAAAGATTAACGATAGCGTTAAAAACATTGTTACTGACGATTGCCAAAAGATTCGTCGCTAGGAGGAAATTATGGCTTGCGAAGAAAAAGGCGTACAAATAATCAAACTTGACCCGAAAATGGGTGATGATAAAAGCCGAGACTGGATTGCCGTAACCACACCTGGCTCGGATTCATTGGAAGATGAAAAACGCTTAACCGTTAGAATGCCGTATCCGGTTGGCGACCGTGATACCGGATGTCCTCATTGCAACGGTACCGGAACGTATGAAAATCCGGATACCCATGTAGGTGAAACTTGTCCGTACTGCAACGGTCTTGGCTGTGGCGTCATTAACGTATCTACGGATGGCGTTGTATCGCTTCGCTATGACATCAAGTCATTTATAAATTCCGAAGACGGTCTTGGTGCAAAGGTTGATGGCGAAACCATCGTGGTTGACCCGACTAAGGGTTTGACCGTTGTTCCGTCGGCAATTATTCCTCCGGTCGGATATCTTAGCTCTGGTGAGGTAAAACTCGATGATGGTGTTATTGTACCAGCAACTGTGAAGATTACTGGGCATAACATGTCTGTTGAAACCGATGGTAGTATTCACGCCAATGCCGAAACTATCAAGGGATTCGTGGCAAAGCTCAGTATCGACATTACGAATTCGGATTTTGATAATTGTAATGAGCTGGTTATCTATACGGTCGAAACGGTAGGAACTGGCGAAGAATGGAAAGTCGTTTACGACACGACGAAACCGTATGAGCACTTTGAATTCTCGACCATAGTCAGCGAAAATATCATGACCGGAGTCAAGTTCAAGGTCACGCCGGAAGCTCATACATCTGGCTACCAAGCCAAGTTCACAATCGACGTACACTCGTTCTAGAAAGGACTAGATTAAGTCGAAAGAAAACAGGTTTTTAGCATGAAAAACCACAACATCAACGGACCGAAGACACGTCCGGCTGCTCCGGCTGTGTTTGACAACAATGGCAACCAGACGGTTGCGTCGATGAAGTACGACAAGGTCGACCCGGAATATCTTACCAAGCTTCTTCTTGAACATAAGCGTGATGTCCAGCTTTACGGAAAGGGATATCCGGTCAGCAACGAGCTCGCTACCGTCATCCGAATCGTCATTCTCAAGACGCAGGGCATGAAGTCGTGGCGTAAGTATTCTGACGACTGGAAGGAAGAGATGTTCGCTAGGGCTCAGTTCTGTGCTCTCAAGTACTGTCATTCTTTCGACCCGGCTAAGATGGCTGAGAAGTCGAAGAACAACGACCCCTACTACTACCTCGGTCAGATTGTCACGAGAGCTTTCCAGCAAGTCCAGAAGGCGTTGTCGGTCAAGTCCAAGTACATCAAGTTCACTTCGCTCAACGAGAACATCTATCACGAGTGTATCAATATCGACGAGTACGCCGGTGTCGTGCAGAAGGAAGCCGAACGTGAAAAGGCTGAAATCAGTGCAAACATCGGTCTTGACGTACAGCCCGGTGAAATGGACAAGGCGGTCGATACGCTCAACAAGATTGACCCGGATATTGAAGTCAATGACGACGGCGTGGACGCATCTGTGGTTTCCAGCGACCCGGCTCTCCGTGTGGCACAGTTGAAGATCAACAAGAAGCGAAAGCTTGCCGATGCCAAGTAGTTTGATTTCGAGACGTTCCTTGTCTTATAAATTGACACTGGGCGTTTAGATTCTAAACAAAACGTATAAACTTGCTATTGATTGAATCGAGGCTTCACTATGGCTCAGAAAATTAACAGCGGTAATGTACTTGGTATGTATGGGGACAACTTCGACACCCATCCGGACTGGCGTCACGACATTTTCGTCCAGGCTCAGAGCCTTATGCCGGACGTCGGCGACATCAAGAGCGGCAAGGCTGAGAAGTTCGTAAAGCGTGCCTACACGCAGAACTATTGGCATACGGAAGACCGTTTGGCTGCCGAACAGGAAAATTTCGTCGAAGATGACCCGATTAACAACACTCCGGGGCTCGGTGACCTCAATTATCGCCGTATGGAATACCCGATCCAGAAGAAACCGAACGGAAAGGGAGCCGAGGAAGATCGCGAGGAAGCCGAAAATCGCAAGGTTTTGGATAAGGACGAGGTTGTAGACCTCCTCAAGAACCGCTACTCGATCTGCAGCACTGCTAGTGCATGGGGCAACGAGCCAATCACCCAGCAGGACTACAAAGACCAGATTAAGTTGAGATAGTTTGTCATCATAATAACCTCCTTGTTAATGGTTAAACACTAGCTTCGCGGGTAAAACCGCGAAGCTTCTCCGTTTTTGGCACGCTTTTTGCTTTAGATTAAATGAAAACAATAACAAACCTATGAGGTATAAATAATGTTCAATAACTTTTTCGCTCCCGCTTTCACTCCCGCTTTCACTTCCGCTTTTGGTAATGACTTTGCCGACATGTTAAGGTCTATTGCCGGACCGATTAATGCTGCTGGTTCGTCGGTACACGCATACCGTTATTCTGACGAGACTGGTGAAACCTTGGTGTTTGACCTTCCTGGCTGCAAGAAGGAAGACTTGGATTTGTCAGTCCAGGGTCGCAAGTTTATCGTAAAGGGCAAACGTGTTGTCGGCTCGACTGAAATGTCGTACGAAACCGAGGCTTCCACGTCGTATGACGTCGAACACGCCAAGTACGCGTATGCTGATGGTGTATTAACCATCAAGATTCCGGCTTACCAGAAGACTGAACCGGAAGTAAAGAAAATCACGCTTGAATAGGAGGAGTTTGCATAGAAACCGAAACGACCGCTTTTTAGCGGTCGTTTTTTGTTAGCGGAAAAGGAAGTTTCTGTATTCGTTCAGAGCCTTTCGGACGGTGCCGAAGTCCTCTTTCTTTGTCTCTGACATGACGTTCTCGGTCACTGATTCGAGGAATGCCCTCGGTTCCTGGTCACCGCGTTGGGATTCGAGGTATGTGAACGCTTCGAGCTTGCTGATGTCCTTCTCGGAAATCGTGGTGTCGATGTCGTTGATGAGTCCGAAAGCCTTGGTCACGCCCTCGATGACGGCGCGGTTCTTGTCGTCGGCAAGCTTGCCGACTCTGTAGATGAAAAGTTTCTGTGCGTCTGTTGCCGGTTTCATAAGTTACCTCGCTTTACAGTCAGTTTATATGGTTTGTGAATGATAAACTGCGTTTGAGGCATAAGAATGACACCGGTATACTACGTTAGAGAAATTGAGAAGATTATGATAGCCATCATGGACGTCTTCAACAACTTGCGTGTGAAGCGTTACGATGACCAGAACCGTACAATCGAAGACCGTACGGTAGCCATTCCGCTGTACACGCACAACAGCGACGACTTTGCGAACTACGTGTCGTCCACGGCGACTGCCCAGGAACCTATGGCGGTTCCGTGTGCCGGTTTCCGGTACGTGCAAGACCAGCATGACGAGTCGCACATGGTTCAGCCGACCTATGCGCGTGAGATTTACTCCAAGGAACTACAGAAGTTCATCCGTGACATCCAGCCGACACCGATGAAGGTTACTTTCGAGCTTACTGTACTGTGCGACAACCTTGCCGACTTTTTCTTCATCAAGGAACAGATACAGCCTTACTTCAACACATACCGCACCGTCCGCATCAAGGAATGGGACTTTGCACCGGATATCGAGCGTCAGATTCCGTTCAAGCTGTCTTGGAGTGACCAGATCGATGACGAGAAGGGCGATACGAGCAATGAGTACCAGTTATACAAGGTAACGTATAATATCGAGGCGTTCGGTGTCTATCATAGACCTTACGAAATCCCGGCTATCATCAAGTATGCCCAGATGAACTTCATCGTGAACAACGAGTATCAGGATTCGCTTCAGGTATTCGTTTACCCGGACGAGATTGCCCAGCAGAAGAAGCACTTGTGGGAGACCGTGGAGCCTTCCATTCGCGAGGGCTGGTCTCTCTTGAAGACCTTCACGCGTACGCTCGTGAGACGCACCGACGAGAAGGGCGAGGAATACTGGAAGGACGAGACCATGAAAGCCATCGACCTTACCATCAGAGATCCAAACGACATTACGCATCGTTCGCCTATCGGAAAGCCTATGGGCGGTTACAACCCGATTTACAAGGGGAACCAGAAGAAGGCTAACGGTGACGACTTGCTGGACAAGGACGGCGACCCGATACCGGTATATTCATGGGAAACGGTCGTTGTCGGCGATGTCGAGCGTCCTGTGGAAGTTCCGACATTTGACCTTATCCATCTCAATTTCGACGAGGACAAGAGCGTAGAGAAGGATTACAGCGGTCTCAACCGTGACTTTATTGCTGTTAATGATGAGTCTCGCGAATTTGTACCTGACCTCGCTCCCGGCAACGGTAGTTACGCTCCGAAAGGCTACCGAGCAAATACGGACTGGTCCCAGATTCTCAACTGGTTCGGCGACAACAAGGACGGAAAGATTGAATCGTCATACACGTTCAAGGCTGTCTTGCAGTTCAAGCAGCTCAATGACACCGTTTTCCAGTATCTCTACAACCCGAAGGACGTGACTCTGTCTGATGGTACTGTAATACCGGCTGGCGCGGTATGGTTTGACTGGGGGATGATGGACGGTCGCCTTTACTTTACATATCACACGACATCGATGTACAAGCGTTTTGTCAGCGAGAAGGTAAATTGCGACACGAAGACGATTTACTCGTTCTATTTCGTCCTTTATGATGAAGGGAACAAGGGTGCATTCGGTGTCAAGACCAACTTCTCCGAAACTATGATAGCTCTTGGAACTAAGGAAGTAAAATAATGGATATCGATTACCTATTGAACAAGAAACGCCAGCAGACAATCTATGCGGCGAACCAGCAGATGCCTACGTTGCCGAAGGGCGACATGTCTAACTACAAGATGCGTAGTCCGCTTGAGGCGTATCTGGAAGACATTACCTATGAAAAACAACTCACTGGCGGTCCCGATACACCGGTATTGACCGGCATCGGAATGGGAACTCCGCGCAAGAAGTGATAAACATCGTTTAACGAGGGATTTTCTCCCCAAACTTTGGAAAACATACAATGCTTAACTTTAAGGTTACATCTATCAAGACGATGCCGCGTTCTCCCGAGACCGAGGCAATGGTTCAACAGCACATGGCTACTAAGGTCGCTTCCGGCATCAAGTGCGGTACGCGCAAC
>Ga0247609_10002681_pt1 | contig 18620 bp, 13 predicted proteins | sample 172DNAGHGlowgp2_FD_193487 | JGI IMG/M metagenome (GOLD analysis project Ga0247609, IMG submission 193487) | Sheep rumen microbial communities from Palmerston North, Manawatu-Wanganui, New Zealand - 1728 DNA GHGlow gp2 | ecosystem: Host-associated > Mammals > Digestive system > Stomach > Rumen ...
TTTTCTGTTGTTTCATTGTTGATTCCTTTCTTGTTTATTATACCATATTGTGAACCACACGGCAGCCACCTCACCGAGCATGGTCAGGATAGCACCAGCCACACCGAGCCAGTCGTTGCACACGAGATGGACCACTGCTGGCGCAGAAGTATGGAAGCCATTGGTGGCTCCGGCGATAAGCTCATAGCCAGGCGTGGGGTCCCCGTCTTGTTGTTCTCGTGTCTGTTGTCATCATTGATTCTCTTCTATACTTACCTATAGGCGGAAATCATTCTTTTCCTGCGATTAGTAGTGCCATAATAAATACGTATTTAAGTTAAAGATTCGGTGCAAAGGTAGTCATTTTCAATGAATAATCCACCATTTTTACACATTATTTAATATAATATGCCCATTCCACAAATAATTCGCCAAAAGTTTGGAACTTTAGAGATTTCTTGCTATCTTTGCCAGTGAATTATGTTGAACAAACAAGAAGAAAATTTAAGTAATGCCTAAAATCCTACTATATATCACAGCTAAGATTATTTGGCAATTTCTGTTTTGGAATACAGATTACAACGAAAATCGTGCACATGTATAAGAAAGAAGGATACTGGGATGTAACGCCAAAAATTAAGCGGCTGTCATTCCCAAAACGTGGAAAATTTCAGGTAGACTTACAGGACGGTCGCTCTGTAACGATGCCGATTTCTGCATTCCCATCACTGAAGAAGTTGCCTGTTAAAGAACGCGAGAACTGGTATTTGATGGGAGGTGGAGTAACTTGGGATTCCTGTCCTGAAGTCATACATATTGAGCAAATCCTGGGCAACTATAAGAACTATGCCCACGAGTCTGCATAGCAGAAACAATAAATAATGTCGAACCTTTAAAACCGTAGATGCCTATGGGCTGAGAGAAATAAAAAATGAAAATTGCGATTAAGCGAATACAGACCAAGCTTGCTTGAGGTCTGTTGAGCGAAAGCAATTTCGATGCGAAAGCATCAACATATAGGATGAATATCCACTTTTAGATTCTTGTTGTTCGATAATTGGGGAATTAGACAACATTCTATCAAGAACTGAAGTAGATAGTTCACGCCGTTCGGCGTGGGCATTTACTCGTTTAAGATAGAAAGGTTATCCCCAATACCTCGAACAACGTAGACGAAGTAAATTGTCCACGTTTTCTTTTTGTATTTACAATATTTGTATTATCTTTGCAGACAAACAATAACTAAAACTATATAATCATGAAGAAACAACTACTTTTACTTGTTGTGATTTTGCTGCCTATGGTTGCGAGGGCAGCTTCTGTAGAGATTGATGGCATCTACTACGAACTGGTATCGAAGGCTAAACAGGCCACAGTGAAAGGTGCGGTATTAACGTCTGGCAACTTGATCATTCCTGCGTCTGTTACCTACGAGGAAGTGGAGTACAGCGTAACGAGCATTGGAAGTGAGGCTTTCAAAGGCCGCAGCATGACATCTGTAACGATTCCCAATAGCGTGACGAGTATAGGAGAAAATGCTTTCCAAGGTTGCAGCGGTCTGACATCCGTTCATATATCAGATATAGCCGCATGGTGTAGAATATCATTTGGCAGTGGATATGCCAATCCTCTACATTGTGCACACCATTTGTATCTTGTAGATGAGGAGATAAAAGACTTGGTTATTCCCAACGGCGTAACTAGCATAGAACGCCTTGCATTCTGGGGGTGCAGCGGCCTGACTTCCGTCACTATTCCAGGCAGCGTGACGAAGATAGGTGATTCTACTTTCTATGGTTGCAACGGCCTAACTGCAGTTCACATTTCTGATATAGGGGCATGGTGCAAAATCTCTTTTATACAGTCTTCAAACCCACTTAAATTTGCCCGTCACCTTTTTCTCAATGGAGAAGAAGTAAAGGATTTAGTAATTCCCAACGGCGTAACGAGCATAGAAGGATCGGCTTTCTACGGTTGCACCGGCCTGACCTCAGTAACTATCGACAACAGCGTGACATCCATCGGTAATGCTGCTTTCTATGGTTGCACTGGCCTAACATCCGTCTGCATCGGTAACGGGGTGACATCCATCGGCCATTCTGCTTTCTCTGGTTGCAGCGGCCTTACATCCGTCACCCTCGGAAGCAGCGTGACAAGCATAGATAATAATGCTTTCTCTGAATGCAGCGACCTGACATCCGTCACCCTCCCCAACAGCGTGACACACATCGGCTGTGAAGCTTTCTATGGTTGCAGCAGCCTTACATCTGTCACTATCCCTAACAGCGTGACGTTAATAAGAGACTATACTTTCTATGGTTGCAATGCGTTGACCTCCATTACTATTGGCAGTGGCGTGAATACTATAGGTACTCAAGCCTTTGCCAACTGCCTAGAATTGACTGATGTATACTGCTATGCAGAGAATGTGCCAAATATGAGGCTAACTGACTATCTATCTATTTTCTATACCGATGCTTTCTATGGTTCATTAATTGAATATGCAACGTTGCATGTCCCAACGACATCTATAGATGCCTATAAAGCAAAAGAGCCTTGGAAAAACTTCAAGAGCATCGTGGGACTGGACGGCACAATCACAGAACCCCAAAAGTGCGCTACACCTACCATCAGCTATCAGAACGGACAAATTACATTTTACTGCGAAACAGAAAATGTACAATTCTCTTCCAGTATTACTGATACAGATATCAATAGTTATAGTACGCCAACAATCCAATTAGGCGTAACTTATAACGTCAGCGTATATGCCACGAAGTCAGGGTATGACAACTCGGATATGGCAACAGCAACTCTCTGCTGGATAGATGCTACGCCACAGACGGAAGGCATTACCAATGGCGTAGCTCAGATAGTTGCACATCCCGTCCTGGTAAAGACAGACAACGGATTTATTACGGTAGAAGGTATTGAAGACAGAACCAATGTCTCAGTATACACTACGGATGGTAAGCAGGCAGGCTCAGCCATCAGCCAAAACAACAGAGCCACCATTGCCACCAGCATACAGCCAGGCTCTATAGTCATTGTCAAGGTGGGAGAAAAGAGCATAAAGGTCACGATGAAATAAAAGTATTAACAACCCTATTCATAAAGCGCAGCAATGAACAATTGTTGCGCTTTATGTTATATTTACTTGCAGATGTCAGGGAATTACTGTATCTTTGCGAACATTATGACTGAAGAGCAGATTGCAGCAAAGAAGGAACATGCAGGCGAGAAGAAAGCCTCGATGAAACGTCGTGACGACCATCACGACTATACTGAGCGACGCATGTATATGATAACGCTGGAGGTGGAAGGGCGCCGACCAGTGTTCGGCAGGCTCGTCGGCAATGCCTTTGCGCCCAAAGGAAGTAAGGATGAGCCTCGGATAGAGTTGACAGCGCTGGGGCGAGCCGTACAGAGCGAGTGGATGGGCATTCACGACTACTACCCGCAGATTGAGGTGATGGCTGTCCAGATGATGCCCGACCACATGCATGGCATCCTCTTTGTGCGCGAGCAACTGCCCGTGCATTTAGGGCAGGTGATATCGGGGTTCAAAGCGGGCTGCAGGAAGGCGGAGAAAGCCCTGATTGCTGCGGCAGAGCCGCACCCTACGGAGAATGGCGCAGGAGCGATAGAGAAGGAGGCGCGACCTACAGAGAAGAGGGCAGTTAGTTCTCAGCAGGCAACGGCTTTGCCGTTGCAAGGATTGCAAGTACCGCTACAAGGAGTCTCCCAGGCATACCGCCCGCTCTTCGCCAAGGGTTATAACGACTTGATACTCCGCTCTTATGAGGAACTAGGGACTTGGCTTAACTACTTGCGCGACAATCCGCGACGACTTTTGATGAAGCGGGCGCGACCAAAGTGGCTTCGTCCATTCTTTGGCTTGCAGATAGGGCAACACTGTTTTAGCGGCATCGGCAACCGTGCGTTGCTGACGGCGGCTAAGCGCAGGGCTGTGCGCGTGTCACGACGGCTGACTGAGCAGGAGATAGCCAGGGAAGTAGAGCGGTATCTGGAAGAGGCTCGCCAAGGGACTGTGCTTGTTTCTCCAGCTATCTCGCCTGGCGAGAAACGGGTGATGCGTGCTGCCTTTGATGCGGGGCTGCCTACTATCGTGATTATGGAAAACGGTTTTACGCCCTTATCGAAGCCCCACGGCGAGCAATTCTATGCTTGCGGCCAGGGGACATTGCTGATGCTTTCGCCTTGGGAGTACCATAATGAGAAACTGCAACTGACGGCAGCACAATGTACACAGATGAACTTGATGGCACTGGAAATCTGTGAATGACTATCCGACTATTATATGAGTAAAAAAATGAGTTCAAGACTGTCAGACTGACAAAACAACGATGCACAAAGGGATTGAGGCCATTTTAGAGACTGTCAAGACTGACAGGAGACTGACAGCCCACCAATCTTAAACTCTACCGGAATATATTGTCTAGGTAATTCTTGGAATTCTCTAGAGAATTTTCTGTGTATCAGTAGTATACGACTAAAATTCTCTAGAGAATTTGTCATTTATACAGCTATTATGGGACAGAAAACTGTCAGTCTCCTGTCAGTCTTGACAGTCTCTAAAAAGACTGCAGATGACCTGCACATCGGTGTTTTGTCAGTCTGACAGTCTTCTTTTCATTTTTTACGACCTTTTTTTACAAAAACGGCTAAAATAGGCATGAACAGCATACGCACAGCTTTTTCTTAAAATAAAATGCTATTCTGACTTAATAATTTGGGCGTTGCTGCGTATTATATATGTATGACACAGTCAGAATTCGAACATATTGCCCAAGAGTTAAGGTCGCAGATGCTGAAAGTGGCGCTGGACTTCTTCGGATCACAGGACGATGCCGAGGATGTGGCACAGGACGCGATGGTGCAGCTGTGGCACTACTGCGAGCGGATAGACAGCGGACGCAACGTGTCTGGTCTGGCTGTCAGGGTGGCAAAGAACTGCTGTGTCAACCTCTATAGGAAGCGGCAGCATGCCAAACAGCAACACTTTGAGGACATCAGTCCAAGGATGCTGCGCCAGGAAGACACGGCAGACTCTCCGCAAGAACGCTTAGAAGCCCAAGACACCCAGCGCATGATGGACGAGGTGGTGGCACTATTGAAGCCACGAGAACGACAGCTCTTCGAGATGCGACAGACGGAAGGACTCTCGACAGCAGACATCGCTGAACAGACGGGCATTCCGAAAGTCTCAGTAGCGGTGATGCTATCGACAGCGAGAAAAAAAGTATTGACAGAACTAACAAGGAGAATGAAGCTATGACGAACAAAGAGATACAACAACTCATCAACAAATATCTGGAGGGAGAGACCTCTCCTGAGGAAGAGCGCCAGCTGGCCCTGGAGCTGCAGGGCGACGACCTGCCCGAAGAGTGGAAGACCATCCGCCTGATGCTGGGCGAGTTGACCATGGGCGAGGCTGAATACGACGCCATCATGGAGCAGCGCAAAGAAAAGCCGTCGGCTATTCTTATTGCACTCCGCACCATCTCGTCGATAGCCGCCATCTATTTGGTAGGCCTGTTCTTCTGGTTGCAACAGACACCTGAACTGAAAACAGAAACAGTATACAATCCTGGTAAGCCAACGCCAACAACGACCTCCTACTGCACAGAAGGAACACCCCGGGAAATTCTGACGTGCTATTTGGAAAAGCGCAAGGCTCAACCACATTATTATCAACAATTAAAAAAGATGACTTATGAAAACCAATAGAATCCTTACCCTCGTAGCAGTCGCCGCATTGCTGCTGACCTCATGTAGCAACGACAACGAGCGCATGCTGACCATCATCAACGAAGATGGCACCTGCAGTCGCGAGATGACGTTTCATCCAGATCAAGAGACTGTGATGGCGCCACTCAACGAGCCCATTCAAAGCAACGGTTTACACTTTGGTCCCGATTGGGAACGTACTTGGTCCATCAAGGGCGATTCAGTCCGTCATACTTGTCCTATGTCAGAGCTACAATGGGACAGTCTGATGAACGTATGGTCTGAGCAAGAGGAGCCCCAAACAGGTCTGATGCACGTCAAGCGTCAGTACCAGAACGTCAGCGAAATGAGCGATTCGCTCACCCAAGCCGTCCGCCATCTGTTCAAGGCGACAGCATCGCTCGACAAGCACTTCAAGTGGTTCTATACCGATTACACCTATAAGGAAACGCTCGCCATCACAAACATCGAGCAGATATTCTCTGTTCCCCTAGACCGCTTTGTGAGTGCCGACACCGCATCCTACTGGTTTACGGGTGAGCCCAACCTTGCCGCAGGACTTACTGGCGCAGAACAGAAAGAGCTACTCGACGGTATCGAGGCACAAATCAGCCATTGGCTCAATGCCTGCACGATGAGCTTTGTTTACGCTCATGTCTTGGGACGCTACGAAAAAGTAGAGAATCCTCCTGTCAGCAGAGAGCAATTTCTGGATTTAAAGGATTCGATCGTAATGTCGCCTGCTGTGGCAAAGATGGATTTGTTTGACAACATCGGTCAAGTAAGCAATATTATCAGGGATTTCTATCATTCCGATGCCTTTACACCCCTGTTTAGCGACAGCACAAGATGGCAACGCCTGCTCGAGACAAAGTACAAGAGCTACGGCAAACTTGTCACGATGAAACCCATGCTAGACTATGTGATGCCTGGCAAGGTGATTGATGCAGGCAATGGCATAGTGGAAGGCAACGTAGTACACTACAAGTTCTCTGGCGAACGGCTTATCCCCCACCCCTACGATGTGACGATTACCTCACGAGTCACCAACGTCTGGGCGTTCGTCGTTACCGCACTGGTTATTCTCCTTGCTATCGGCTGTTTGTTCTATCGTCGCATCAGAATTCGGATTTCTTAGCATAAAATTTGGCATTCTCGCTGTTTTTTTATAATTTTGCAGGAAAATCAAAATCTACTGCATTTTTATGGATGACGAAATAAGAGAAGACAGTGAAATCCTGGAGCAGGACGCTCCAGAACAACAGGAAGAGCAAGCAGAGGGTGCCGGACACTCCGACTACAAGCCCGTCAACCGCTTTGACGCTGCTGCCGTACACCATTTGAGCGGCATGTACCAAAGTTGGTTCCTGGACTACGCCTCCTATGTTATTCTGGAGCGTGCCGTGCCACATATCGAAGATGGTCTGAAACCCGTACAGCGCCGCATTCTGCACTCCATGAAGCGCATGGACGACGGCAGATATAATAAGGTGGCAAACATTGTGGGTCATACCATGCAGTTCCACCCTCACGGCGACGCCTCTATCGGTGACGCACTGGTGCAGATGGGACAGAAGGACCTGCTCATCGACACACAGGGCAACTGGGGTAACATTCTGACGGGCAACCGCGCCGCAGCGCCCCGTTATATCGAGGCCCGCCTCAGCAAGTTTGCCTTGGACACCGTCTTCAACCCCAAGACCACGGAGTGGCAGATGTCATACGATGGTCGTAACAAGGAACCCATCACCCTGCCCGTGAAGTTCCCATTGTTGCTGGCTCAGGGCGCCGAGGGTATTGCTGTAGGATTGTCATCCAAGATTCTGCCCCATAACTTCGTAGAAATCTGCGACGCTGCCATCAGCTACCTGCACGGCGAGGAGTTCCACCTCTACCCCGACTTCCCCACAGGCGGCAGCATCGACGTCTCGAAATACAACGACGGACAGCGTGGTGGCGTGCTGAAGGTGCGTGCCAAGATTGAGAAACTGGACCCCAAGACGCTGGTCATCCGCGAGATACCCTTCTCCAAAACCACGGAAACACTCATCGACTCCATACTGAAAGCCATCGACAAAGGCAAAATCAAGGCCCGCCATGTGGAGGACCTCACAGCCGCCAAGGTGGAGATACAGGTACAGCTGGCACCTGGCGTCAGCAGCGACAAGACGCTCGACGCGCTGTATGCCTTCTCGGACTGCGAAATCAACATATCGCCCAACTGCTGTGTCATCGAGGACAACAAGCCTCAGTTCCTGACCGTCAGCGACGTGCTGCGCCACTCAGCCGACCGCACCAAGGACCTGATACGCCAGGAGTTGGAGATTCGCAAGGGTGAACTGCTGGAACAGTTGCACTTCTGTTCGCTAGAGAAGATATTCATCGAGGAACGTATCTATAAGGATAAGAAGTTCGAACAGGCGCCAGACATTGACAGCGTCTGCGAACATATTGACGAGCGACTGACGCCCTACTATCCGCAGATGGTGCGTGAGGTCACAAAGGACGACATTCTGAAGTTGCTGGAAATCAAGATGCAGCGCATCCTGAAATTCAACAAGGACAAGGCTGACGAGTTGATGGCCCGCATCAAGGCAGAGATTGATGAGATAGACCGCGACCTGGCCAACCTCGTAGAGGTGACGGCCCAGTGGTTCCAGTTCCTGAAAGACAAGTACGGCAAGGACCATCCGCGACTGACGGAGATTCGCAACTTCGACACCATCGAGGCCACCAAGGTCGTCGAGGCCAACCAGAAGTTGTACATCAACCGCCAGGACGGCTTCATCGGCACTGGACTGAAGAAGGACGAGTTCGTCTGCAACTGCTCCGACATCGACGATATCATCATCTTCTATAAGGACGGTAAGTTCAAGGTGGTCCGTGTGGCCGACAAGTTGTTTGTTGGCAAGAACATCATTTGGATTAACGTGTTCAAGAAGAACGACCAGCGCACCATCTACAATGCCGTCTACCGCGATGGTCGCAAGGGCTTCTACTATATCAAGCGTTTCAACGTAGCCTCCATTACCCGCGACCGCGAATACGACCTGACGGCAGGCACAGAAGGCTCGCGCGTAGTCTACTTCACCGCCAACCCCAATGGCGAGGCAGAAGTCATCAAGGTAACCCTCGACCCAGCACCCAAGCTGAAGAAGATATTCTTCGACAAGGACTTCTCGGAAGTGCTCATCAAGGGACGTGCCGCCAAGGGTAACCTGCTGACGAAGTACCAGATACACCGCATCGGACTGAAGAGTCACGGACACTCCACGCTGGGTGGCCGCAAGGTGTGGTACGACCCAGACGTGAACCGTCTGAACTACGACGAGCACGGACGTCTGTTGGGCGAATTCTACGACGACGACAGCATCCTTGTCATCCTGCAGAACGGCGACTACTACCTGTCTGGCTTCGACCCCAACGTACACTTCGAAGACAACATCCAGCGAATAGAGAAATACGAGCCAGAGAAGGTGTGGAGCTGCGTGCTCTATGATGCCGACAATCAGGGTTATCCGTATGTAAAACGCTTCCTCATGGAAGCTACCAAGCGCAAGCAGAACTATATTGGCGAGAATGTCAACTCACAGCAGTTGCTGCTGACAGACACCGTCTATCCACGTCTGCAGATAACCTATGGTGGCAACGATGCCTTCCGCGGCAGCGAAGAGATAGATGTCGAGCAGTTCATTGCCGTCAAGGGCTTTAAGGCCAAAGGTAAGCGTCTCACCACCTGGCAGATTGCCAACATCGAGGAATTGGAACCCCTGCGCCAACCAGAGATTTCTGAAGCACCAGACAATGAGGATGAAGAAGAGGAAGACCTCGACCCTGATGCAGGCAAGAGTCAGCAACAGGTCCTCGACGAACTGACAGGACAGCTTAGACTATTCCCTGACGATGAAAATTAAGCTCATACTCATGGCCTTGTGTGTCCCATATGCTACGCTATTGGCGCAGTCTGCGGACACGCAGAAGGTTGTCACCCGTAGCACGATGATAGGTATAGGAGGTACCAACATCCTGGACACCTATCTCTCTGATGAGCATTTTAAAGGTACGGGAGTGAGTCTTCTGACTACTGTCGAGCGCCAGCGACCTGATAAAAGGTGGGCAACCATCATCGAACATGAGGGCAATCTCTCGTCTTGCGACAGTCGTCACACCCAACAGGAGCTGGAGGGTGCTTACAACTTCTATTGGGGTAAACTGTATCGTTGGCAACTGCTCGACGGAGCATTGAATCTGCAAGCTGGTGGAATGCTCAATGCTTCGCTGGGGTTCATCTACAACACCTCCAACGGTAACAATCCAGCACAAGCCCGTGCTCATCTGAACATCATGCCGACAGGTGTTGCCAGCTATCGTTTCCAGTTGTTCAACAAAACCTTTTTGGCACGTTACGAACTGGCTTTACCCTTGGCAGGCATCTGTTTCTCGCCCAACTACGGACAATCTTACTATGAGATTTTCAATCGTGGTGACTACGACCACAACGCCGTCGTTACCTCCTTTGTTTCAGCACCAGAGTGGCGCAACCTGCTGACACTCGACGCAGCAATCACTCGCAAGCTGACCCTCCGCATTGGCTATCTGGGTAACATCCAGCAGTCAAAGGTTAACAACCTGCGCCAGCACGTCTGGACACACCGTTTCCTCATAGGCATCACCAAACGTTTCAGTATCACTCCCCACGCACTATGAAAAGGATTATTGATTATCTCATCATACTAGCATTACTAGTCCCACTAGTATCTTGCGTGGATACTGAGGAGCGCAACGACACGCCCACAGGCAACTTCGAGGCACTATGGACGATACTTGACGAGCACTACTGTTTCTTTGACTACAAACAGAAAGAGTATGGGCTGGACTGGAACGAAGTATACAACAAATACAGGGTACGCGTCAGCGACAACATGACCACTGTACAACTCTTTGAGGTGCTTTGCGACATGTTGGGCGAACTGCGAGACGGACACGTCAATCTGTCCAGTTCGATGGACTACGGTCGCTATTGGAAGTGGCAGGAGGACTATCCATACAACTATAGCGACAGTCTGATACGCCAATATCTGGGAACAGACTACAAGATTGCCAGTGGACTACGCTATCGGGTGCTTGACGACAACATCGGCTACATCCATTGTGCTTCTTTCGAAACACCTATTGGCGAAGGCAATCTTGACGAAGCCCTCTCCTACCTGCTACTCTGCAGGGGACTCATTATCGATATACGCAGCAACGGCGGCGGCAACCTTACAACTGCTGAACGACTGGCGGGACGTTTCGTTCACGAAAAAACTCTTGTGGGCTACATGCAGCACAAGACGGGAACAGGCCATAACGACTTCTCAGAACTGAAAGAGATGTATCTGGAGCCCTCGAGTAATGTTCGCTGGAACAAAAAAGTATGTGTACTGACCAATCGCAGCGTCTATAGTGCTGCCAATGCCTTTGCAGTATGGATGCACGAACTGCCCAACGTTACCTTGGTAGGCGACAACACGGGTGGTGGTAGTGGAATGCCAATGAACAACAGTCTGCCAAACGGATGGAGTGTGCGTTTCTCCGCCTGTCCCATGTACGACAGCAAGAAGCAACAGACAGAATTCGGTATCGCCCCTGACGTAAAGGTGAGTCTGAACAATGACCTCACCTATGGTAGTGAGCCAAAAGACGACATCATTGAGGCTGCCCGCCAACTTTTAGTCAAATAATTTGGCAGTTTCAGCAAAAAGCATTACCTTTGCACCCGCAAAAACCGCAATTCTGCATGATGCATTATTAGTTATGCATTAACCATGCGCCTGTGGCGGAATTGGTAGACGCGCTAGACTTAGGATCTAGTGTCTCGCGACGTGCAGGTTCGAGTCCTGTCAGGCGCACAGAAAAGAAATAAGGAGACTCTCAACGGAGCCTCCTTATTTGTTTTATCGAATTAAGATTTACTTCTTCTGGTAGCGAACTGTAAGGGTTGGCGTATAGGTATTCTCCAACAGGATAGAGATCAGACCATCGCCAGTATCAAAGTTAGCCTCTTTATGGTCATCCTTCAAGATAGGACAGTCGGGCCATGCATCCAGTTCCTTCTCAAGACCATCGCGCAACTCCTGCCACATCTGACGGGTACTGTCGTTGGTAGACAGGTTATAAGTTTCCTGAATAGCCATCAACTGCTCACCACTGAAAGCAGCCAGCACACGATAATGCTCAGCAGGCGATGCCAACACAACAGTCTTACCACTGTCTGATGCTGCTGAGTCGACTGCAAAGCCACGAGCCAACATTGAATCCACGAATTGCTGGACAGGCATTGTAAATGCCAAACCACGATAGTTAAACGGAGCTTTCTCTTCTTGACAAGCAAAAAGTGCTACCACGGCCACAAGGGCGAAAACAAGTTTCTTCATAATTTGTATTGTTTAGTTAAGTAGAATTATTCGGACAACATCGTCACCTCTATGCAACGCTGAGCATCCAACATCCGCTGGGCCATACGCTGTACTTTCTCTGCCGTCATCTCCTCAACCATCTTGCAATAGTCTTTATCAAAGTCGGCATCATCGTCCAACTCGTGCCAGATAACATAGCTCCAATAGTCATTGGTGATAGCGGCCTGCTGATATTGCTTGACGAGGTATTTCTTCACCTTCTCCAAACTGCTGGCTGCAGGACCATTCTTGGCAATATTCGCCAACTGCTGGTAGATGATAGGATTCAGTTCCTCATAACGCTCAGGATCTGCATTATAAGAGATACGCAGCATGGCGTTAGGTTTATCTTCCTTGTTCAAATCAAAATCGACACCAACACCATAGGTGCCGCCCTTCTCCTCACGAACAGAGTCCGTATAGGCTATTGAGAGACAACGCTTTAGGAAGTCCAGTTCCAGGTCGCTCTGGGGCGAGAAGGGCACATCGGCAGAGTAGTAGATGCCCACATTAGCCAATGGCGTATTCATCTTCTTGCGGAAGCGGCACACCTTTGAACCCTCAACAATCTGGGGTACATTCTTCCAGTTGACCTGCTCGTTCTTGTGGGTAGTAGGCAGCGTGGCCAGATACTGGCATACCAACTGGCGCAACTGCTGTTCATCATAGTTACCAATAATAACCGTTTTGAAGTTTGATGCATCGCTGAACAGATGACGATAGAGTTGCAGGATGCGATCGTAGTTCACCTTCTCGAGTGTTGCCTGAACAACAGGTTTCAAACGCGGATGGTGACCATAAATAACTGCACGTACAGAGTCGTTATAGTCTACCTTGGGAGATGCATTACGATTTGTCAGGAAGGCATGCGTGCGATTAATCAGGCTGGCAAAAGCCACGGTATCACGACGCGGCTGTGTGAAATAGAGGTATGCCAACTCAAACATCGTAGGCATATCCTTCAGCGACACACCACCACTGATGACCTGTTCACGAGTGCTTACTGAGGGTTGTATGCGTACTGACTTACCTGACAGCATACGACGCAGCGTCGTAGCATCAAATTGTGCCACGCCAGCATCAGTAATGGAGCTATTCATCAGGTTAAAGTTTGGAATATCCGCGTCGTCAAAGACAGAGGCTCCACCCTTAGCCTGCATACGCATAGAAACCGCATCAGCAGCAAAATCTGTCTTCTTGACATATACCTTCATACCATTCGACAGCGTCCACTCAGCGAAGCCATGCTTGAAAGCCTTCTCGCTAACGATGCTACCCGGCTGTGGCAATTCGCTAATAAGGTGCTCGGCAATCTCCTGCTCAGGATAAGGAGCATACGACAACTGCTGGGCAGCAAGGATAACGCTTTCTATCTGCTGTTCTGTCGGCAGCACCAGCCCTTCCTTGTCAGGAGCATACATGATAGCCACCTGGTTCTTGTCAGTCACCAACTCGCGAACGGCATTGTTTACCTCCTCCAACGTCACCTCACGATCGAAGCGACGTATCAGTTCTAATTGGTCTTCAATAGAGATGAGTGGTTCACCATTCAGGAAATGCTGGATGCAGGCTGTCACAAATTTAGAGTTACGACGATCGTCACGCTCACGATACTTTCGTTCATCGTGGTTCAGTTTCAGACTCTTGGCACGCTGCAACTCTGAGGCAGTAAAGCCATGCTGACGAGCACGTTCAGCGACACCAACGGCAGCAATAAGTCCGCCCAGGATATTGTTTTCCTGACAACTGACTGATAGCGAGAACGACTCCTTCATACGACTAAGGAAGAAAGTAGAGGCACGACCAGTAGCACTCTGATAGGGAGGATTAGCCTGCTGGCGCAATTCTGCCAGACGATCGTTCATCATCGTACCTATCAGGTTGTCGATATAGTCACCACGCAGATATTTCTCGTCGTTCTTCTCATTATCTGGCGTCGCATCACGTTTCTGATAAAGATGACACAGCACGATGGGCTGTTCCACATCTTTCTCGATGTCAACAATCATCTTGTCGTTATCACCTACAGGATAGTACTCACGCTTGGCAGGATTTTGGGGCGTGGGAATCTTGGAGAACAGCTTCTGAATCTTCTTCTCTACCTTGTTGACATCAATGTCACCCACCACGATGATAGCCTGCAGGTCTGGACGATACCACTTATGATAATAGTCGCGCAAGTCCTGATAGGGGAAGTTGTCGACGATATCCATCGAACCAATAGGCATGCAGTCCTCATACTTCGTGCCCTTATAAACCTTTGGCATTGCCTGCTCCATCAGACGCTGCACAGCTCGTCCTGCACGGCGCGTGCGCCATTCCTCATGGATGACGCCACGTTCCTTGTCAATCTCTGCATCTTCCAACAACAGGTAATGACTCCAGTCATTCAGGATCAGCAGACAAGAATCGAGGATACCCTCACGCTTCAAAGGAACAGCAGAGATATTATAGACAGTCTGTTCTACGCTGGTATATGCGTTGAGGTTGGCACCAAACTTCACACCAATGGTCTCGCACCAAGGAACAATCCCCAACTGCTTGCCCTTTCCTGGGAAGTGCTTGGTACCATTGAAAGCCATATGCTCCAGGAAATGTGCCAGACCACGCTGACGAGGTTCTTCCTGTATAGAGCCAACCTTCTGGGCAATATAGAAATCGGCCAGTCCTGCCTCTTTAGCATTATGTCGCAGATAGTAGGTCAAGCCATTTTTCAGTTTACCAGTTTTGATAGTAGGGTCTTGTGACAGCGGCTGTGCTGAAAGCAACACAGCAACCATCAACAAGAGCATTGTTGAAGCTGTTTTTCTCATTCTTTCTTTCATTTTGAGGGCAAAGTTACGAAATACCATTGACATAAGCAACAAGAATTAAGGAAATTTTACACACATACCCATTAATAGGTATTGTGAAATCGACAAAATCTTCGTACTTTTGCACCCATAATAATAAAATATGTATAAACGACTACTCTTTTTCATCTTCATAATCAGCCAGTTGGCAACGCTCCACGCCCAGCAAATAACCATTGCAGGACGTGTCGCTGACGAAGAGACGCAGAAGCCGATAGAGTTTGCCTCCATCCTGATGAAGGAGAACGGACTATGGGCTATCACTGGTGCCGATGGTACCTTCCGCATCAAGAACATTCCTGCAGGAAAGGTGGTGCTGACCATCCAGTGTCTGGGCTATGCCACTCGCCAGATTGCCCTTGACATCAACAAGGACATTCCTCGTCTGCGCATCAACTTGAAGCAAGAAAATCTGAAGCTGGACGAAGTCACTGTGACTGCCAAGCGCAAGGATAACGAGAGTACCACCAGCTACACTATCGACAGAGCAGCCCTCGACCAACAACAGCTATTGAACGTGAGCGATATTGCCACCTTGTTGCCTGGTGGTAAGACTGTCAATGCCACGCTGATGAGCGACAACCGTATGGCTTTGCGCAGTGGTAGTCAGGAGAAAGGCAACGCTTCGTTTGGAACAGCTATTGAGGTGGATGGCATGCGCCTCGACAACAATGCTGCAGCAGGTGAGACAGCAGGAGCTAGCACACGTACCATCAGTTCGTCGAACATCGAATCCATAGAGGTCGTCACAGGTATTCCATCAGTAGAGTATGGCGACCTGTCGAATGGTGTTGTCAAGGTGAACACCCGCAAGGGTAAGTCGCCCTTCATCGTAGAGGGCAAACTCAACCAGCACACCCAACAGATAGCTTTGAACAAAGGTTTTGACTTGGGCGGCCACGATGGCGTATTGAATGTTTCCCTTGAGCACGCCCGTTCCTTCAGCAATGCTGCCTCGCCCCATACTGCCTACCAGCGCAACATCCTGTCGTTGCACTACATGAACATTTTCATGCGCGAGACGACACCCTTGACGCTGAATGTGGGTTTGACTGGCAACATTGGTGGTTACAATGCAGAGGCCGACCCAGACAACGAACTCGACGACTATAACAAGTCACGCGACAACAACTTGCGTGCACACTTCGAACTGAACTGGTTGCTGAACAAAAAGTGGATTACCAATCTCTCGCTACGTGGTTCCTTTTCGACAGCTGATCGCTATAGTGAGGACTATACCCACACCAATAGCGCTACCACATTGGCTAACCTCCACGCAACGGAAGAAGGTTACTTCATGGCTACTGACTACGACAGCAATCCCGATGCACCCATCATTCTTGGACCTACGGGTTACTGGCACGTCAAGCAGTTCCACGACTCCAAACCTATCAATGGTTCTTTGCGTCTGAAGGCCGACTGGACACGACGCTTCAGCAAGGTGATGAGTCGTCTGATGCTGGGTGCAGAATATACTGGCAGTCGCAACAACGGACAAGGTACCTACTATGAAGACCTGCGCTATGCGCCCACCTGGCGCGAGTATCGCTTCGACGACCTGCCTACGTTGAACAATGTCGCCCTCTATGCAGAGGAGAAGGTCAGCATTCCTACGTCGAAGTTGTCGACATTGGAGATTACCGCAGGCCTGCGTGATGACATCACCATCATCAACGGGTCGGAGTATGGTACTGTCAGTTCCCTATCACCACGTTTCAATGGTCGCTATACGTTCTGGAAGAATCGTCGCAAGCGTCTGGTCAGCGACTTGGTGCTGCATGCCGGATGGGGCAAGAGCGTCAAGCTGCCCTCTTTCCAGGTGCTCTACCCCAGCCCATCGTATTACGACATCGAGGTATTCCGTTCGCCATCCACTGCCGACAACACCACTGTCAGCGCCTGGTACACACGACCCTCGAAAGCGCTCTACAACCCTGACCTAAAGTGGCAATACACCAATCAGACAGACATCGGCATCGAGATGAATATAAAAGGTACGCGTGTATCGCTGTCTGCCTTCCACCATCGTACCTACAATCCCTATATGGCCACAACGGAGTATACCCCATTCAGCTACTATTACACGCCCATTTCTGCTTTGGAGAGTCTCACGATACCTACCGATGGACGCACCTACGCCATCAACCCCACCACAGGTATTGTGACTGTCAGTTCAGCTGATGGAAGCACTGCCACTGTTCCCAACAATGAGCGACGTTTCTACCAGAGCAACACCCGTTACGTCAATGCCTCACCTCTGGATCGCTACGGACTGGAGTGGATGATTGACTTCAAGCAGTTCAAGGCGCTGAATACCAGTCTGCGTTTCGATGGCAACTACTATTATTACAAGAGCGAAGACGAGACCCTCTTTGCCAGCATGCACAACAGCAATACCAAGATGACTGGCACTGGCGAACCCTATCAGTATATCGGCTGGTATCGTGGTACCAACGGCACCTCCACAGCACAGTCCTCCATTGCCAACGGTGCCATCTCGAAGACCCTCAACCTCAACACCACCATCACTACGCACATTCCCAAGATTCGTCTCATCATGGCCCTGCGCATCGAGAGTACGCTCTACAGCTATCGCAAGAGCCTCAGCAACTTCGAGGGCGATGTCTATCCAGAGTATTACACCACATGGGACGATCCTAACACCATGATACCTTTCGCAGAGAAGTTCCTGTGGGCGAAGGAAAACGATGCCACACTGTATAACGACCTGCAAAATCTCGTGGTGCACCCTAACACAGCGTATGTGATGAATGCCAATCGCATCAGCGCCTACTATTCCGCCAACCTCAGCGTGACTAAGGAGATTGGCGACCACGTGTCTATCTCGTTCTATGCCAACAACTTCTTCAACAACATGAAGACTGTTCACTCCTCGCAGACCGATCTCGACACGTCACTCTTCTCCAGCAGTTATATTCCCAGCTACTACTACGGACTATCCCTCAGACTCAAGCTATGAAGAAATACAGCATTTGGCTCTTGGCTCTTGGCATTTGGCTCTTGGCAGCCTGCTCCGAACAGGCCGCGCCCTCCGTTGACACCAGCGAGGTAAGCATCCTGTTGACAGAACTGGACGATGACCTGTCTGGTCTCGACGTCCAACTGCGCAACATCAATACGGGTAGCGTGTTCATTGAGCAGACCAACACACAGGGCATTGCCACGTTTACTGTGACACCAGGACTCTACGAAGCACTGACCTCACAGACGCGCAACACTGATGGCAACGAGTACTACAGCTATAACGGCACATCAGGACAGATTACCGTTCTTGCGGGCAGTCCCATCACAGCCAGCATTCCTATGAAACGCGCCACCATCAGTCGATTGGTCATCAAAGAACTCTACTGCGGAGGGTGTATGTCTGACGATGGTGTTACCGCTTTCCAATACGACAAGTGCGTCATCCTTTATAACAACAGTGCAGAGCCTGCGTCCTACGACAATCTCTGCTTTGGGATGTCGGCACCTGCCAACGCTCAGGCCAACAACAACAACTATCTGAGTGATGGTCGTCTGAACTACGAAGGCGAGGGCTTTACGCCCCTATGGAACGGCATCTGGTATTTTCCATCAACGA
>Ga0247609_10002682_pt1 | contig 18616 bp, 45 predicted proteins | sample 172DNAGHGlowgp2_FD_193487 | JGI IMG/M metagenome (GOLD analysis project Ga0247609, IMG submission 193487) | Sheep rumen microbial communities from Palmerston North, Manawatu-Wanganui, New Zealand - 1728 DNA GHGlow gp2 | ecosystem: Host-associated > Mammals > Digestive system > Stomach > Rumen ...
TTATAATGTCGCTTGTTCATAATTTACTCCCTTATAGATACATTGTTATTCTCCCTTAAACTTCCACACCAAGTTTACACATAAGATTGTATAAGTCGTCTTTTGTGTACCACTTGTTATCAATGATTAAATCTTCTTCGTTGGTTTCAATAATGGTTACCCCTATACGATAGAACATTGATAATATTTTCTTTTCCTGTTCTGTAAGTTGATTATCCATTGTTATTCTTCCTCTGCCTTTTCTTGTTTATTTATTAGTGCGAGTGCTTTTTCAAGGTTATCATTACATACAAGTTGAGTTTTCACACCTTGACACTCACACTCGACAACAATACCTAATGCAAGTTTATGTACTTCTTCAAAGGATAAAACGATTATATTTCTCATTATTTTACCTCTTTAGCCAATGCTTCAATAGCCATTTTTATTGCTTCACAATAATTATTTTGCTCTTGGCAATCCTCTACTGTATTACTTGCTAATCTTGGTATAGGGATATTGCCTAAATATTTAATTGCTTCTTCATTTGTCATTGTTATTCTCCCTTAAATTCTTTACCAGTAGATGTAGAATATACATATTGAGTTTCTTGTTTAGAAAGAGTCACACAGAACCCTAATAAATAACATAATTCTGCTCGTCTGCCTAATTCCCAATCTTCGCTACCACCAAATTCAGTATCAAGTCTTTTATGTATTTCATTTATTACTGTTTGCAAATCATTCATAATTTACTCCTTATGAATACATTGTTATTTTTTCTTATACCATTACAATATATTTCATTGTTATTCCCCTTTAATCTTCTTCAAGAACTCATTGAGATTTTCCCTTGTTCCAAACATAGAATACAAAACATAGTAGTAACAAGTCTCGATTGCTTCCTGTTCTTTTACAGACAAACAATTCTTATTCAAGTCTCCATTAATATCTTCTCCGTCATATATTAAGTTTTCAAAATAATGTTCTGCATTACTCATAATTTGTTCCTTGTCAGATTGATGTTCAAACCACTCTCTAAATGGAGTTTTATGATTTTTAATACGTGTACTAAAATGACACGATTTGTTTTGTTTGCATTGGCTACAATATCCATTACAGTTCATATTATTCCTCATACGCCATAGGTGTTCCGTCTGCATTTACAAGTAAAGTAAATACTCCCTCATTATAAACTCCATTAGAAACTGCATACATTACTTTGGTTTGCTTATTATATACAACATAATAACCAGTATGTACCTCTAATGTTGCAAACGTACTCCCTTCATAATCATCACTAGGATGTTCATAAGTATTGCATCCAGCACAACCAACTAAACAAACTAAACTAATCGATAGTAATATTAATAACTTCTTCATCCTTTTGCTCCTTTTCAAATCCTACTAACTCTCCCAGTGCTATGTGGTCATCTCTATCGTGATAAGCATAAGTATCACATCCAGTATAAAGATTCCACGCTGATGGACTTAGTCCTCTTGCTTGTAACGAGGTCAATGTTGCTTTGGCTATTCCTTCATCAAAACATTTACCATTGAATATCTTGCCACATAATGAACATTTATACATCGCTATGTATCTTATCCTTGGTATTGTCATCCCTTTGCTCCTTGATATTACTCCTTATAAGATTGACGTTCACACCATTTTTCAAATTCTGCTTTAGGTATTCTGTAATGTGTGCCTAACTTCATTACGGGGAAATCACCACGTTGACACAACTTGTATGCTTGATTCTTACCCACTCTTAATATCTTTTGAATATCTTCTACTGTTAAAAATTCCATATCATTCACCTGTTGAACCGAATCCACCCTTTCCTCTCTTTGTATTCTCTAAGTCGTTAACTTCTATTGCTCTTATTCTCATTGTAGGCTGTATGATTAGTTGCGCTATTCTGTCATTAGGCTGTATTGTCTGAGGTTCTGTTGATTGATTATAAATAGGGATGAACCATTCTCCTCTGTAATCTGAATCAATTACTGCTGTTCCTTGACAAACAACTAAACCCTTTTTGGTAGCCAATCCACTTCTTGAATATACAAGTCCTACATATCTATTATTAAACGAGGTAGCGAATCCAGTTGAAATCTTTACTGTTTCATGGGGTTGTATTGTTACCGCTTCATTAAGATTAGCAAAGATGTCATATCCTGCACTACCTAACGTACCTCTTTCTGGTAATTGACAATCTGCAACTATCTTCTTAAATTTAACAATTGCAGTTTCTTTATCTCTATCTTCTCTAGGTATAATTTCAAAATCATCTCTAGGATGAGGTTTGTGATAAGGCTTTGTATTTTTTACATACTTACCTTTTTCGTTCTTATGCATATAAAATTTAGTGTTTTCTTTTGTCATTTCCATCTTGTTTCTCCTCGATACCATATTCTTTAATTTTGTCTAAATACAATTTATTAATCTTATAAATGTAACTGTCTTGCCTATGTTCGTGTTGGTAAAATGCAGGATATAAATCTCCTGTTTGTCCATATAGATAGCAACTAACATCACCATCTATTGAATTAACTATTATCTTACCAGTAAGAATTGCGTTACCACTCGAACCTTTAATTAAAGGGAATTTAAGATAAAACATTTCTGGTGCTTCTGAAACCCTATGAAACTTTAGATGCTTAAGTCTTTCTTCTGTATGGTTTCTCATTTTTATCTTAAGTGATGGAAGTCTATCCCCTATTTGCATAATCAATTACCTCATTAACTAAAGTTTTTAATTTGTCTGTTACATATGCTACATCTCTTATTACACCGTCTTTCGGGTAAAAACTTATCTTTTGCATATTAAGAAATGTTAACACCATTGGCTTTTCACCAAAAATCTCTTTAACCTTTTCGACATCTGGTTTAGACTTTCTATCGTCACAAGTAAAACCTATCCAATACCCGTAACCATTTTTAGGGAATGTAGAACCAGCATATGATAATTGTGTAAATAATTCTTTACTATCGTTAATTACTGTAAAAGGCATATCATATAATGGATGTTCAATAGGTATTTGAACATAGCCAGTTCTGTATCCTAATTCACTAAGTGCAACAACGCAGTTATATCCGTTGTAAGTAAATTCGCTTTCAATATAGTCCATCACAAAGTCTTCAAATAACTGAGTGCTTCTTTATATCCCATAACTCTACCTTCCGATTCTAACTTGGGTAAAGCCAAAAAACATCTTTCTTGCATAAGCACAATGTCTTTGTTGATGATATAATCAACACCTTTTTCTTTTAATTTCTTCTCTAAATCTAAACAATCTTTTGTATCATTTGAAAATAAAATCATATCCTTTTTTTCTCCTTTATAAGAACTGTTCTATTGATTCATATATAGTGGCGGTGGAGTCACTGTCTGTATTACATAAGTCATCACATAATTGAATAAACTTACCACAGACTCCTTCTGTTGCGCTATATAATCCTATCACTGCTTTATTCAAGCATTGAGCCATTGTTAATATTTGCAACATGGTGTCTGTTCCACTATCGACTTCTGCAACAACCATATGAGAATTCATTATTACTTTTTTCCAAATAGGAAAATCAACCGATTGAGATGAATCACAGAACTTGATATTGACATTGGTTGATGAATTAATCTCTTGAGATACTGCATTAGCCCATTTACCGCTACCACATAAAACAATAGTTTTCATCCTTTTGCTCCTTTATCATCAATAAATATAAGTATTAATATTAGAATTAAACCTAATAAAATAAATATTGTTCCCATTAATAGAATGAGTGACCAACGTGGTCAGTAAAAATCCTTTCTCTTCCGTTCCAACTGTCCATAGGTTCCATACTATTAAAGTACAATGCTCCATTTGTAGTATCTTCTATCTCATATGCGTATTCAAGAGCATACCTTGTATCATCAGATATCTGTTTTCGACCATAAACAAATTGATTAGGGGCGGTACAGACAGCCATAACATCGTTGGGGAAGTTATTGTCTCCTTCTACTCTGTTCAAGATTACACTTGCAACGTGTGTCTTTGCTTCGAAATCGCAACCATAAGTTTCAGTTTCAATAACTCTCTGCATTATATAGATTTCTTCTTCAGTGTAGTTATCATAAATACTTTTTGCGTTTTTGAATAACTCTGGATGTTCTTCGAATAAAACTCGGTATCTTTCATACCATTCTTTTCTATCTTCAATTTTAGTGAGAGCATCTAATTCTGCTTGTAAAGGGTCAACATCTTCTTTAGTTTCTATTACATCGCTAGTGATTTCAATAGGAACCATTTCTTGTGTAGGTGCTATTCCATAATGATGTGTTAAATCATATATATGGAATCCTAGGAGTACAGATGCGGCTATTCCAAAAAATAATAACGCAATCGTGTACCAAGTTAATAACTTTTCTTCTTTCATTATTTCGCTCCATATTTCAAGTAATTATCGATAATCTTTACTACTGCGTTTATTTGTGAGATTGTATTAAACTCAGATAAAGAAAATCTAATAGTTCCGTTGATGTATTCATCTGGAACTTTAATGGCTTTTAATACGTGTGATACTGATTTGGCATCTGTATTACAAGCACTTCCAGCAGAAACCAGTATATCAAAATCTAATAAGAACATCATTAATGATTCTGCATCTACATTAGCAAATGAAACTGAAAGTATATTAGTCTCATCACTGATAGGTGTATTAATTCGTATGTCGTAAGGTAATTTACCAAGTTCTTCTCTAAAGTATTTAATTAACTCTCTAATATATTCTCTGGTAATCTCGTTTTTATGCTTAATAATTAAAGCATTAGCCATACGAATTATGGGATTGTAGTTTGTAGTTCCACCTCTAATTCCTCTCTCTTGTGAACCACCAAAGATTAAAGGCTCAAGAGGAACTCTCTCACTGCAATAAAGAAAACCTACACCATTGTTAACGGCGAATTTATGACCAGATGCAGAAAGCAAATCAATATAGCATTTCTCCACATCAATATCAATATTTCCTATGGATTGAACTGCATCAACGTGGAAGAATACTCCGTATCTATGTGCTATCTTTCCTATTTCCTCTATAGGCTGAATACATCCTATCTCATTGTTAACGTGCATAATCGAAATAAGAAATGTATCTGGTCTAATGTTTTTAGATATGTCGGATAAATGAACGTGTCCATCTTCTTCTACATCCAAATAGGTTACTTCGTATCCGTGTTCTTCAAGATACTTACAACAATTAAGAATTGATTTGTGTTCTATCTTTGTTGTAATAATATGTTTCTTATCTGTCTTAATTCTTTGTAATGCCCAAGAATTACTCTCACATCCGCCTGATGTAAAATATATTTCATTAGGTGAACAATTAAGTACAAATGCTATTTGTTCTCTTGCGCGTTCAAGGTTTTGTTGTCTGTCGGTAGCATATGCACTGTTAGTATTGAAGTTATTGTAATTGCCTAACCTTGAGGCTGCATTATCCATGTAAATCATCAGACACCCCGATACCGTACTTATCTAAAAGCACCGTAATGATTGAGCATACAACATCACACTCAATTGTCCTTTTAATCTTTCCATCTTCTTCAATGTCATAAAGTTTAACTTTATTCATTTCTTGTACTAAATCCTCAATAAAACTCATTTAGTTCTCCTTTAACTTTTCATCTCGTAAACGGTCAACAATCGACTTAGGCTTCCACTTTCCGGTTACAATTTCTTCGGCATCAAAGCATAAGTAATAATGCCATTTATCCTTGTAAGTAAAAAAGGTTGTTTCATCTGTGATGTTATATTTACCACGTATGATTTTGTCTTGAATATACAAAGACCTTTGTGGTAAATCATACCTAATAGATTCAAGATGTTCGTATTGCTCTCTTGTTATTTTTATTTCATTCATAGTCACGTTAACCTTTAATTTTTCATTTACGGTATTATATTATCATCATCTTTCACATAAGTCAAGTTTATACTCATTAAAACCATCGTCAATTGATGAAATAATTCTCTTTATTTTGGAACGCATTTCCATAAAGACAAGTTTTTCATTAACAAACAGTCTTAAAAAGCCATCATTTGTATAAGCATGAATATCCGAATGAGGTAGAGAAAACATATAACAAGTATCAATATTGCCTAATCTCTCAAGTTCTTCGGGAGTATATAGATAAACTATATCCCCCATAATTGCATGAGTACCTTCGATATATTCAGGCTTACCGATAATGCTGATAGATTCACCATCGGTAGTTTCGATGATAAGTTCAATCGTTATCTCATTCATGTTAATTCTCCTTTATATAATCTCTTATGTACCAATACCCTTTGTTGTTCTTATTGACGGTGCCTACTTTAATTATACTCATAGGTGTCAATTCACCAAACATCTTCCATGCCCTTGCATCAATGTTAAGTGAAGCGGTTCTTCCAGTACCTATAGAACGTGTTTCTACTTTATAGCACCAAGGGTCTGGAGAATACTGACCGATTAAAGGCTTCACATCAAGAATCAACACACGTTTAATATCTTCTTTCTTACACGTTGTTAATTCTATGTATCCAAGAACATCTTGTTGCCACTTCATTTTATCTGCATAAGTGGGTTTTTCTATTTCGAGACATTCTTTGAGTATGTCTGCAAGTAGATTAGGCATTTTATTTGTAATAAGTCTCCAAGATTTTGAATCACTACCGTCTTTGTTTTTACCAACGGCATAATAAGGTAGGAGTGAATTCAATAATTCGTCTGCTTTATCTTTTGCAACTTGTTTAGCGAATCCTTGTTTAAGTATATCCCAATACTCAATAAACTTAAGTAAGGCATTCTCATTACCAAACTCACTAAAATAACCTATTTCGATTAAAGGAATGAGTTTAGCAGACTTTATTGAACGGTCATCAAGATATTCAAGAACTTCAATGAACGTATCACAACATTTACTACATTCGTAAAGTGCATCTGCAACTTGATTACTATAACCTTTAATCGAAGATAAGGCATTATTAATTGCATTATGTTCTTTATCTATTGTGATAGTCCTATTATCCTGTCTAAATCTATAAGGTGGGAACACAATATGAAAATAATGTTCTGCTTCTTCTTTGAATTTATTAAGTCTGTCCTTATCTCCTTTATCGTTAAGTATATTGAAATATGTTTCATAGAACTCAAGAGGATAATAAGCCTTTAACCATGCTTCATACAAAGAATCAAGAGCAACGGAATATGCGTGACTGGCATTAAATGAGTACCTAGAGCCATCTTCGATTATCTGCCAAACTTGATGCGATACTTCTTCTGCTTTCATATCATCAATGTTTTCTTCTTCTTTAAGTTTCTTTTGAAAACCATCAATAAAAATGTCTTTGTTCTTTGTGATTTCGTCAACTCTCTTTTTAGAAATAGCCTTAATAACTGCATAACATTCACTCATAGGAATACCAGCGTAGTTAAGAGTTAACATTGCTTGCTCTTGGTATAATACAAACGAGTTAGGCATTTCTTCCGTCTGTAAAAGATTATCAAATGCATTGATATGATATGAAAAAGGCTGTCTTGATTCAAATATATCATACATAGATTTAAAACCGGGGCGAACTGCGGCACAAAAAGCCGTTAATTCTGATATATTTGTGGGAGAATAAGCACCAACTTTAGTTGAAGAAGATGGTTGTTCTACTTGATTAAGTCCTTTAGTGCATTGTTGTTTATAAAGACTCCAAACCTTATCATCTCCATCGCATTTTTTAATTAACTCTGTGGATGAAAAGGGTTTCATACCTATACGCTCAAAGATTTTATATATAACTTCAACGACATTAACTTTAAGCCAATCATTCTTTAAGAAGCCATACTTCTCACCCCATTTGCCATCCATACAACAACAAATACGCCCATCTCCTGATTGTGATTTTACAAATATATATCCAATTTCTTTTCTTATATTTCCTTGATATATCAAAGAGCCACAAGGATGGGGAGATGCAGAAGAAATAACACCAAGATAATCTGTGCTTTTTAAATATATATCTCTATAAGGTTCTTCAATATAATCAAGCACATCAATTTCATCTTTTTCATCTTCGTCTGCTTGTGCTACGGCTTTCTGCCACTTTTTAATTTGATTCGATACTTCATTAGCGGTATCAAAATCAACACCTTGTGCTTTAGCATACATTTTCCAAGCGGCAGAAGGTCTTAACTGTTGATAAGCAATCATCTGCTTAGAATGTTCATAACCTAAAAGTTCTTCTTGTGCTTCCCAAAACGGCTCTTGCTTTGCTACATTCATATCAATATCTGCTAAAGAGTGTGTTTCAAGAATACGAGTAGGACTCATAAATCTTTCGGGGTACATTTTAACCTTTGCGGAAATTCTATCAACAGAAGTAAACCCTAATAGTTTATTTAAGAAGAAAGATACACCGCTTCCTCTGCCTGTTAAAGTTAATTCACCACCCTTTTTCTTTCCTAACTCTGCAATAGCATAGTCAAGTAAGAAGTAATCGGAGTGAAAAGTTGTCTTTACAATATCAAGTTCATATCTAATCTGCTCCTCATACTCACTGTGGCGCTCTGTAGGGACTTCTTTCTTATACTCCGACCATTTATCCCATATTAACTTTTCAAGCCTGTCATCACGCTCCTGTTGCGTCAGAGAGGGATATAAAGTAGGCATCTTAATATCGTGGTTAAAGATAGGACAATCATATTCTTCAACATTGAGGAATATATTAGTATTGTTCATGGCTTCCATAATCTCATCGTGAGATAAAACACACTGGTCTGCAAATCTTTGGTAAGCAGTATTGCCATCAGGATAGTCCATATACCAACCTTCTTCATCGGGATATTCCATACCTTTAGACTTAATGAACTCATCTCTGTCTAAAGCACCTTTCTCGTCAATATAATGGCTATCACAACCCATTATTAACTTAATGCCATACTTTTTACGATAGTTAAGTATCTTCTTGTTAATGGCTTTCTGAGGGTCTGTATTATGGTACTGTACTTCAAGATAAAAGTTATCGCCAAAATGTTCGTGCAATTGTTTAATAATATCTTCTGTATCTTCGTACTGATGGAAAGCAATACAAGCCGTAGTACATACAACATCTTCTGCTGGAAGTGACATAATCAGTCCTAAATCAATACGTGATTGTCTGTAATATCCGTCAATCGCCGCCTGAGAAAGTATGTCATTAATAGCCTGTCTGCCGTTTTCATTCATAGCAATAATAACTATATGACAATTCCTACCATCTTTATGACCATTCTCATCAAGGGCAAGTCTGTCTTTAACCCAATATGCTTCAGTACCAAATACAAACTTAAGACCATACTTCTCTGCTAACTGATGGCATTCAATATAATGACCTTGCCATCCGTGTTCAACAGATGAAATGATACCGTGTCCTAATTCTTTTGCTCTTTTACAATATTCTTCGATTGATGTTGCGGAATCTGCAACTTTGATATTAGACCAATAAGTATGCTTATGATAATTTTGAAAGATTATGTCCATTGTTGTACCCCTTGTAAAGTGTAATAAACCCAGTCATAAAAATATTGCGGAACTTCTTCAATCTTAATATCACTTAGAAGTATGTGTTTTCGTATTTCTTCCGTTGTAATTAAAGAAGGATGTCTAAAAAGTTTGTTCACATAATATTTATGAATGAGGTCTGTATTTGTCATTGTATCATAAATAACTTGAATTGAATATACTGAAATTTTTTCATTCATAAATAAATTATATATTTGTGTCATTTGTTTATTAGTTAAATACTTTTTATATTCTTCAACAGTATTAAAACCATTTGCTTTAGCCTCTGCTTCTTCAAAGGCTTCATTCAGTAATTGAATAAATTTATCATTACTCATAATTTACCGCTCCTAATGGGTCAATAGCATATTTATAAGGCATTGCATACACCTGTCCTCTCGGAACTGCTCCAAGTCCAACAGCCTCAAGAACCATTGGCTCTTTTCTAATTATATCTAATTGCATATCATTAAAATCTAAAGGATTATAATACACAATAAGCAATTCATCTGTATAACTTCTTATAAATTCAATTACTTCATCACTAGAAAATGTCTTTACTTTGGTTTTATTTAATTCAATAGTGATTGATTCTTTTATTTTTTGAATTACTTCATTAGGTATTTGATTTTCTAATTGCTCTGTTTTGTATTTAGCAATTGCATCATATACCACTTTTTTATTTCTATTACTTGTAACCAACTTCCAATTAGAATCATTATAACAAGGGTCTGGAACTGGTATCTTAAAATCTATTGTTGTGTTGTCGTGTTTGCGATTGCGAAATTCTAAATCAATGGGAGATAAAGACGTAGTGTAGTTTTGTGATATTTGAATATAATCATTTGTAAAATGTCCTTCAAGAGCATAGTAAACTTTGCCTTTGATATCAACTTCATCTAATTCAAATTCTTCAATATCATATGTTTCCAGATATTTACGTACAGTTCTCTCATCATCTCTATGCATTGCTACATATAATTCAGCCTTATCTCTAGTTGAGAATACGGCAACAATATGTCTATCCGAATATTCACCTTGTGATACTACATATGCTTTCATATTATTCACTCCTCTTATCTTGGCTCATTTAGAATTGTTCCACACTTTTTACATTTGAATTTCTTATCTGTAATAATTACTCCACCATTAACAAATGACCAACTTCCATATAGTTCTCCACATTTAGGACATTTATACCAACTCTCACAATCGTGTGGAGAAAATCCTATGTAAATTAAATCTAATGGCTTATTCTGTTTTGCAAGTTCTTGTTTAATAAAGTCACTTACTTCATCTTGATTAAATGTTTTACACATATCTGCTCCTTAATTGTAAACACTATTAGGTTGTACGGCTCCTAGTAAATAAGTTGCTCCACAATATTTACAACAGAAAATTGCTTTATGTTCATCAACTTCAAGTGTTGCTCCACATCTTTGACAGTTATGAACTAATGCAACAGTTCTATTCACTCTCGCCTTTAACTCTTCGAGTTCTCTCATCATCTCACCGATGCCATCTTCGACATGAACATTATCAGAGAAATGTTTTAATGAGAATTCATTCCCGGCACCATTCTCAAATGTACAAGTGAATGAGGCTTCTTTCTCTGGTGTTAAATACCTTACTATTTCATCTTTTGTCATTATAGGTTCTACATTAAATTCAACTTTATTAGTATTTTTTACTTCGAATAAATTATTGTTTTGTTTTACAAACATTTTTTCTACTTTTGTTTCCATAATCAATCCTCTACTACAAATTTACACATATTATTCTCCATAAATTTACACACATCTTCAATAGTCTCATAAACGTTCTTGCCATCTATATGATAAACCTCATATCTTTGAGTATTGGTTTTATAATAGAACCGAATATCTTTATATGTGTATGTTTCAGTATAAGTATCTTCGTCATCGCATTCTTTAGTTAAGCCGATATAATGACACGCTGACATATTTGGTTCTCTATCTCTTTTTTTGAGTGGCTCTGCATTTTTCTCTTTCCATTTTTGCCACTTTTCTTCATTCCAAGTAACCAATACATAACACATTGCGTTTGGATGATACTGTAAATCAATGATATCGTCTTTATGTATGTGATATTCATTCAAATAATCGGTTGCTTCTACAATGTTATTAAAGTATTTCAAGTCATAAATCATATCTTCTTTATTCATATCAACCACCTACTTTCAATGTTACTGCATCAGTAACAGTATTAATATGCACACCTTCTTTTGTTGATAATGTAAGAGGGAAATGTTCTTCATTGTTTAATCCCTTGATTACTTTGTTAGGTGCTTCTACCACATCGTATTCTTGATGCTGATAAAATACTATGTCACCTACTTTACAAGGGTTACGTCTAAAGTTATCTTCGTTTAATAAGTCTCTATCATCAAGCCAACTTAATAATGCATAAGCGTTGTTAGGTATTCCTACTGATGATACTCGTCTTTCCCATTCCTGTGCTAATAAAATCTTATTCACTTCTTTCATCTTTACTCTCCATTTCTATTACATTAAATTCTATATTACACGTTGCGTCATATTATTAACTTCTTATCTCAACCATGTGTTTATCTTCACCAAGTTCCGGCAGAATTTGAAATTCCATATTACAACTCATATTCGTGCCAGTTTGAAATCTAGCAATATGAAAATTGTTGGGACTATAAGCATCCGCATATTGAGGTTCATAATTCAAACTTACATTTGTTGGATAACCCTTCATAATAACTTCGTAGCCATTCACTTGAATTTTGAATAGCACTACATCTCTGTTATCCATATTAATTTTCATTCCTGTTAGGTCATATACTTTTGATTTGCAGTACATACACCTACCTTCGTCATCAAGTATACCGCCACAATTAGGACAATTCTTAAGTTGTATCATCCGACTTCCCTCCACTCAGTTCTTCAATATCTGCTATATTTATTTCTCACTTTCTGCCAATCTTTCTACATTTTTAATTCTTAACATAACAACGTCTATATGTTCCTTAACATTAAAGCAAAACTGCGATACAAATATGTTCGAATATTCTTCCTCACTGTTTTCTACTCTATCTATTACCTTTTGAATGGCGGTTATTGCGTCTGCTCTAACAACAATAGGTTCATTACTATATCTGTCATGTAATACTATTATTTTCATTTTATTCCTCACTTTCTACCATTTTAAGAGTAGTTAACTCACACAATTTTAGTGCCTTTTCGATTGCGTTCTTTATGTCGAGTTTATCATTTCCATGGATATATCCACTTATTGCAAAGTCGCACTCACCACTGTTTTCAAAGAAACAAAAGTCCACTCCATCCAAATATAAATAACTATTTTTAACTGCCAATGGTGGTTTCTTAAACTGAAGGACAATTCGTTCCGCATAAGTAGATGCATCTTTTTTGAATCTTATTTCCTTAATATGTCCATCAAAGCCTAACTCCCTACAAGCATCATGCATTGCTTTCTCAAATTTCATATTTCTTCCTCACTTTCTGTCTTGTATGGTTTTGGTAATGGCATCCATGCTATAACTACAGTATCATGCACACTATTATTGATAACATCGTTTATAAATGCTTCTGAAACAAATAATCTTTTTTTATTATCAAACGATAAATATCCTGTTATCAATATCTTTTGTTTCCACACCGTTGTATCTAACTCATCTAATTTTGGCAACTTCTCACTAACAGGAATCCATATTGCCTGTGGTGTGACGGATGGTAATTCTTTTATTTCGTCGCAAAATTCTTTTGTGTCCTCATAACTGTCCAAATCAAGACACGAATCTCCTGCAATCGCAAGCACCGCCTGTCTGCTGATACAATCTTTACAAGGCTCTTGCTCTAAATCAAATTTTGCTTGTGAATATCCTGCTTTAAATCCATCTATATATACCACATCTATCTTATCTGCATTTGCTTGTTTTTCTTGGATACAAGGCTCTTGCTCTAATGCTTTAATTCCCATTTTAAAAGCCGTATCATAATCGGAATTACGACTATCTTCTACAAATCCTATAAGAGTATCTAATAAATCTATTGCTTCTTCTCTTGTCATTCCTTATTCCTCACTTTCTTCCTTGACGATTTTATATTTTGCATTTGGATAAACATCATAAGCATAAGCGCAAGAATTATCAGTATCACCATTGAGAATATCTGCTATCAATTCTGCATTTCTTTTGATGTAACAAATGCATACAATTTTACTTGTATCAACATTGATAACAGCATAATCGCTTACAATAAGCTTTGTTACAAATTTCATTCCCTATTCCTCACTTTCTGCCTTATCTGTATACTTCATTTCAAACATATGCGTTTCACCTTTCACGAACCCACACCTTTCGTAAACGTGGATTGCTCTCGGATTATCAGACCGCACCCATAATGATTTATATCCCTGTGCTACCAATTCTTTTACAACCTGTGTCCCATAACCTTGATTCTGATATGGTTCAAAGATAACCAATCTTGCAATTTCATGGCGTTCGGGGCATAATTCCACATTACCTATTTTAGTGTCGTCAACAATAATATCATTTTCAACATATGTTTCTGTCTTTTCAATTTTCATTCTTCATCCTCACTTTCTGCTTCTATGATTGTTTGCATTTCTTTGATAAAACTCTCAACTGTTTCAATTCCACTTTTAACAAATGGGTCGGCTTTTAATCTTCCTAATTCAGATTTATAACTCTTTGTCATTTTCAATAAATCAGTTGCATCTTTCAAATCCCCGTGTCCTTTTGGAAGTGGTGTGCCGTTCTTGATTGCATTTCCAACAACTCCACCGTGGTCATAATAACAGCCTTTTAGGTCATTACTTTCGGCGCAATCAAATGCCTGTTTTACTTCTTCGGGTATCTTAATTACTAACTCTATGTCTTTCATATTTATTCCTCACTTTCTGCCGATAAAAATGCTCGCCGTTATGGTTGGTGTAATACATTCTGTATCAACTTCATAAACTATATTTTCTTTAATGCACTCAAATAAATCCTTTTCTATTTCTCGTTTGAATAATGCTATAAATCCTGCATCATTAGGTCTATCTGGTGGTAAAAATCTCTTTGCTCTATATTCATGAAATGGCATTGTTGTGCGAGTAACGTTTAATGGCTTAGTATAAAGATTATATAACTCCAACATACTAGGACTATCTGTTATAATTCTTCGCATTAAATCGTTATCTGATTGTAGTTTGTTTATTTGCTTTTTCAAACACTTCTTCGTCTGTCTTGAGTTCATTATTTATTCTCCTTTTTATTTGTTATAAATAAAACTTTCAAAATTTGAATAGAAGAAATCTCGTTCAAGTATTAATTCGTGATTATCTATACCGCTAAGTAATACGTGGTCATAATTCATAAATTTTAATTCCCACCACGAACCTTTTTTTATTGTAATCATCTCCGGCGCATCTCCTGTTTCAAAAGATGATTTACAAACATAAATGTTTTTATCACCAAAACATTCATCACATTTCATATCACAACTATCGCCTAATATATTTTCGTAATACCATTCACACGGAACATATCCCATATTTATTCCTCACTTTCTGACTTATCCTTTTATTTTTGCTTGATTTTTCAAATAATCAATAGCAACATCATAAGCCTTTTGACATTCTAATATTGGTATACCCATTTCTTTGTGCATTAAATATGGAATATACATATCTTCATTTGATATATGCTTTATGGGACAATTTTGAGGTCTTGAATTATAAACTGTGTCCACGGCTTTGTAACTGCCATTAACAGCATAATCCAAATCACAAAAATCACTTTCAGCATCTCTGCAAGGGCACATTCCACAAGTTAAGTTATCCATATTTGGAATTTCTATAATTGCTTGTATCATTCCTTACCCCCCTTTCTTTCTTATCTGTTGAGATAACAAATATCTTTTCTCCTAATCAATCCTTACTATATCAACACAAATCTTGCCGTTAACAATTGTTTTGGTGTAAATATAATATTTTCCTGTATAAGGGCAATGAATTATGACAAATCTATTTTCCATCTGCTTCTCCTTTTATCTGCTCCAATACTTCTATAATCTGCGGAAAGTATCTGCCCGTCTTTGTTTTAAACCCCGATGCTTTAACAAATTGAGGCACATTATGGTTTCTCATCAAAAGTGATAACCAAATCTCATCTTTATAGGTATCTATGCCTACTACAACACCTTTTGCTCCGAAGTCATCGACCACCTCATCTCCAATGTCTATCCCAAGTTTTATTTCTTTATCAGTCCGCCTTTGTTCATACTGTGGTTCTTTACCATCAATAAGGCTTTTTACGTATCTCATACCATTACGCATACCCATGCTATAATCATCTTGCGAATCTGTTGCTTTAATGGCAAAGTCGATAGCATCTATCATTTTTTTATTATAGGTATCGCTCATTTTTATCCTCACTTTCTTTTTAAAGAGTCGTAATACCCTTCAAGTTCTTCAAACTCTGCATCACTTAATCCAAATACTTCAAAGTAAGAATAGTAATGACAAATATCAATGGTCAATCCTTCACCTTCATATATTGTTGTCATTGAGTCTCCGACCAAATTACGACTATCAAATATTCCACAATCAGCCTCGTTATAATACTCTTTTATTACTTCTTTTGCTTTTTCTAAATTACTCATTCTTTTACTCACTTTCTGCAATGTTCTTGATTGCCTTTATTGCATCGCACAACCCGTCATTGTAGCCGTTCTGGTGACCAATCGCATATTGGTTGTCAGAAACAGAATTAATATCACTTTCCTGTGGCTCAACTTCTTTATCCAGTTCTTCGGATAAACTTCTATGCAAATATCCCATGTCCATCCCTATCTGAAAAACAAGATAAGTATCTTTGCATTGTTCAAGAGTTCGCATTATTGATTCTATATGTCGATAGAACACTTTCCTTTCAATTTCATCTTTTCTCTGTCTTGTCATTCCTTATACTCTCTTTCCCTTTCTGCTTGTCTTTGTAAGGCATCATAATAACCTTTTCTATATGCCTTTTCTAAAGCACTTGCATTTTGAGTAGCGGTTATCCATTTTTCCGTCACATCTTCACCATACAATGTATAGTTAATGGCATAAAGATATGCTGTTGCTATTACCATAGGTGGCATCTTTGATAATTCTTCTATTAACTTCTTACTTTCATAATCTTGTATCTGCTTTTCTTTGCTCATTCCTTGTACTCACTTTCTTGCTTAGTCATCTTTACACCACAATGTTTGCAATAGTTCCCGTATAAATGATTTAATCTATTACAACAACTGCATATGGCATTGTCACCATCAGCGTCTATCCAATAACCTATCTTTGGCTGTGGTGCTACGGGTGGTAACATCATAATTACTTGGTCAAATTCTGTTCTACCTCTTGATGTTGTATTTTCCCATTTATCAAGCACTGCTTGTCTGCTTATAATATCCTCACAAGGCTTTTGCTCTAACAATCGCCTATAATCTTTCAGCCATTCTGCAAGTTGTCTGTGTTCGGATGCACGTTTACATTCTTCTAAAGTTACGGCTTTAATTTGCTTTATTCTATCATGACCATCTGCCACTTCTTCTTCACGTTTAATTGCTTCATCAAGTGTCATTGTTTTCTCCTTTCCACTTATTCACGACTTATGGATATAGCTATTGCCGTTCTCATCCTGTATGCAAACCGAATGTGGTATCTTTAAGCCTAATACACAATAATCTTCTGAAAGTCCGTATGTACCGTCACCCTTATAGATATATTCAATCTGACGGATTACATATCTGTCGGTAAACTTTCCTCTGTACCATTCTTTGAGTATCAGATAATCTCCCACTTCAAAATTGCGGTCGTTTTTTCGTATCTCAAAATTCTTTTTGTTTGCCTGCACATCCTCAAACCATTTAGGCAATATTTTAAGTTCATGTTTCATTCTTTATTCTCCTTTTAGTTCCGTAATCTTAAAGTCTTGGTTTGTTAATGCTTTGTATAACAACTCTGCTTGTTCACCAATTACTAATTTTAAACATTTATATTTTACGTTTTCATCTACTTGTATAACACACATAGCAGGTAAATCTTTATCTGAATCATCATAAGTAACTGTTAACATTTATTCTCCTTTCAGTTCTGTTCTGCGTTCTCTTTCTTTGCGAATTTCATATATAAGATAGCAACCTGCATATTCACAACACAAAGCATCTTCTAAAATATCTAATTCTTCATCTGAAAACTCTTTAAATCTCATCATTCTCTCCTTTAATTTGCGTATACTTTAATCTTTTTACCGTCTTTTAGTTTATAAGAGAAACCACCATAATAAATTCCATTGTTAGCATATGGTTTATCTAATTCTTCTATAATATCTTTTACGGCAAGATAAACTTGATATGGTAAAAAACAATAAGCATCTTCTATAGTTCGTTGATTAAACAGAAATATTGATGTTTTATCACTTAGCCAAATAGAATCGGAGAAATCTGTTAGTTCTCGTAAAGGTTTTCCTCTAAAATTAGTTTCTTTATTGAGAACTTTCTGATGTCGTTCATCAATAAGTCGTCTAGTTATCTTATCAATAACTTCAAACATACTCATTACATCATCTATTTCTCCGTAATAACAACCATCCATATCGATTTCTATTCCTTTAGATTTAATAAATTCTTCCCATTCCTCAAAATAATCATTGTTTCCAAATATCTGTACACCATTAACATATGTTCTATAACTCATTTGTTCTCTCCTTTTAGTTCTTCTTCATCATCAACTCCGACCCAATTATCACATTCATCATCACAAGTACGACAAGGATTGTCTCCCCATTCTCTATCTTTATATATGCAATTAGAACAATCTTTAGCCATCATTCTCTCCTTTCAGTTCCGCTATATATTCATATATTTTAATAAAAATATCTTCTGTTAAAATAAAATCATAATTCATATCTTCAATTTCTGTAGCAAGTTCTTCAAGTATATTAATTGCAACACTATTTGAATTTTCTAAAGACTTAACAGCCATATCCATCGCTTCAGAAAGAATTGTGTTGTTCGACATAAAAGGATTGTGTAA
>Ga0247609_10002683_pt1 | contig 18613 bp, 6 predicted proteins | sample 172DNAGHGlowgp2_FD_193487 | JGI IMG/M metagenome (GOLD analysis project Ga0247609, IMG submission 193487) | Sheep rumen microbial communities from Palmerston North, Manawatu-Wanganui, New Zealand - 1728 DNA GHGlow gp2 | ecosystem: Host-associated > Mammals > Digestive system > Stomach > Rumen ...
TTTTACTGTGAATATTTTTATTTTGCACCCGTCATTTCCCGCGCAGTATTTGAACATTGCGCCTTATTTGGCAAGCAATCCCGAAAATAACGTTTTCTTCCTGTCAAAAGAAAATTCGATTAACGCACAACTTAAAGGCGTCACGCTTGCGCTTTATCCTAAACCTGACGAAAAAGCTAACGACTGGATTAAAACTTGCGGACCGTTGCGTCCTGCGGCGGAGGCTGTTATTGAAGGGCAAGCCGTTCTTCGCGCTATGGAATGGCTCCAAAAAGAAAAAAATGTTAAGCCCGATGTCATAATCGGTCATACGGGTTGGGGCTCAACGCTTTATTGCAAAGATATGTATCCTAAAGTTCCGATCATGGGTTATTTTGAATGGTATTATCGCGTTGAGGACAGCGATTGTTATTGGTGGCCAGATGAAATTCCGCAAATGGGTAACCGCATTTCAATCCGCACGCGCAACGCTCATCACTTAATGAATTTGGAACTTTGCGACGCGGGCATTGCGCCGACTAAATGGCAGTATGCTCAATTCCCCGAAGAATACAAACCAAAAATCCACGTTATCCACGAGGGCATTGATACCAGATTTTGTTCGCCCGACCCCAGCGGCAAGCGTCCAGGTCTTGTGCTTGATGATATTCAGCTTAACTTGCCCGAAGGCACCGAAATTATTACTTACGTTGCGCGTGGCTTTGAAATTTATCGTGGCTTTCCGTATTTTATGGATGCGATTCGTCACGTGTTAGCGCGTCGTCCCAAAACTCACGTCGTAATTGTTGGCAAGGACAGAATTTGTTACGGCGCACAGCTTAAGGACACAACTTATCTTAAAGAAGAAGAAAAAAAAGGCGGCTATCCTACTGACCGCGTGCATTTTGTCGGCTTGAGGAATCGCGGCGATTATCAGAAAATTTTACGGGCGTCCAGTTGCCACGTTTATTTAACTCGTCCCTTTGTGCTTAGCTGGTCTTTCTTGGAAGCAATGAGTTTTGCCTGTCCTATGGTCGGTTCCAAAACGCCGCCGGTCGAAGAAGTTATGGAAGACGGCGTAAACGGTTTGCTTGCTGAATTCCGTTCGCCCTATCACATTGCCCGCAAAATTGAGGAACAACTTGACAACCCCGAACGCGCTAAAAAACTTGGCGCGGCGGCGCGTGAAACTATTCTTGAACGTTTTGAGCTTATGAAATGTATGCAAGCGCAGGAAGATTTAATGTATAGCCTGGTTCGTTGAGGTAAGGCAATGACTTATGAAACATTTATCCCTGCGCGGGCTAAAAGTGTGCTTGAACTTATCGGCGAACCGCCCGAAGATTTTGTGACTTCGCGAAAAAATTTCCAAGAGATTCAGCCCGATTGCAAGTACATTGTCGCGGAAGACTGGACTAAGATTAAGGGCGTGTTCGACGCAATTTTAATTCATAGCGCGATTATCGGGACGCTTAGCCGGAAAAAAGTTGTCGAAGTGATAAAGCAAGTTGCCGAACATTTAAAAGAAGACGGCACTTTGATTTTTACGCTGGAAAATATCGGACACGCCGAAAATATCACCGCGATTTTGGAAGGTAACCCGCCGAAATTCAGAGTGACTTTGACTCATGACGAATTAAACGATGCGATTGAGGAAGCGGGCTTAACGGTTTTGCGTTCGCTTAATGCGGGGCGCGGCGTTCAAATCAAGCGGCAAATCGCAGAGCTAACAAAAACGGATTTAGCGGTCTTCGTCTACATTTTAACGGCTTACAAGAGCGAGCCGCCCAAAAAAACTTTGATTCAAACGCTTATCGGCGAATCGACAGTTTGCGCACCAATTCGCGTCCACATGCCCAATACTTTTTTCATGACGGATCCTAATGTCTTTATCGTGTCGTCGCCCGTCGGCAAGCCCTATCGCCTTTATGATAAGGAGCAGTTTGAAGACAGAATTTTCATCAATCAGCGCATGTGTTTTCCGTCGTTCGCGGTCGGCTTGGATTTCTTTAATATCCTGCGCAAGAAGGAAATTTTGTTTATTTCGGAAATGGACGACAACCCGATTTTATGGGAGGAAGATTACGAAAAAACCGCGTGGATAAATTTCCGCGCAGTTCATGCGATACAAACTTCGACGCCGTATCTGGCAGACTTTTTAAAGCAATTCAATCCGCATGTTAAAGTTTTTGCGAATCACTTACGCCGCTTGCCGCCGCCGCGCAACTTCGACGAGGAGCACAGATATAAACGCCAGACCACAATATTTTTTGGGGCGTTGAATCGTGACGGCGATTTTATGGAGCTTGTCCCGATTCTGAATAGATTCGCTAAACAATACGGAAATAAGTTGGCGTTTAAGATTTTGGCGCGAGAAAATTTGTTTGACGCACTGGAGACGGATAATAAAACTTTCGTCGGCGACTTAAAAAAATGGGACGGGCAATTTATTTCCTATGAAGATTATGAAGCGGCAATTCGCGAATCGGATATTGCGCTTTTGCCTCTGCGCGATAACGAATTCAATCGTTCAAAGTCAGATTTAAAATTTATCGAGAGCGCGGCAAATGGAGCGGTTGCGTTGGCATCGCCCGTTGTTTATTCAAGCGTGATTAAAGACGGCAAAACGGGCTTTATCTATCATGACGGGCGCGAATTTATCAGTAAGCTCAACCTGTTAATAAAAAATAAAAATTTGCGGCGCAACGTGGCGGAGGCGGCTTATTCTTACGTTCGCTATGAAAGATTGATGAGCCAACATTACGAGGAGCGGCTTGATTGGTATCGTGAACTTTTAGCGCAGTTACCCGAACTTACAAAAGAGGCGGGCGCACGTATTGCAAAATTTATCCCAAAGTTCAGTGCTGAAATTGCAGAATTCAGAGCAAGACTTTCCAAAAAGAATGAAGGGAATTTAACAAAGGGCGAAGAAATAATTATCCCCAGATAAAAATTTTTACGTGACGAGGAGGGGATTAAAATGCCGGAAGTTCATATTTTTTCGGGCGCGAATTCCGCAATAATTATGCTAGCATATTGCGCAATGTCGGCAATCGCGGTATTGGGAATTTTTATTGTGCTTTATCTAAGTAACAGTAACTCAAGAAAAAATGCAGGTATGCTTGATGAACTTGTCCTTGACGAACGCCAACAAAATCGCGACGGTTATACGAGCGTCACGGACAAAAGAAAATTTTTGGGCGCGGTCGGCGTGTGCGTAACTGATTTGCGACCAGCAGGAACAATTACCGTTGACGGTGAACCTGTCGACGTTGTTACGGAAGGTAGTTTCGTTAAGCAAGGCAGTACCGTCAAAGTTATCAACGTGGACGGCTCACGCGTTATGGTTCGTCAAATTTAGAGAGGGGGTCTCATTTATGGATTTTCTAATCGGTACAGGCTTCTTCATAGTAATTGGAATACTAATTGCGTCGGTTTTCTTACACTTCGTGCCAATCGGTTTATGGATTTCGGCTTTGGCGGCTGATGTTCACGTCGGTATTTTTACGCTAATCGGAATGAGAATGCGCCGCGTGCCGCCCGCTAAAATCGTTATGCCGCTTATCAAAGCTAACAAGGCTGGCTTAGATGTCAACGTTAATCAGTTGGAAGCGCATTACCTTGCAGGCGGCAACGTCGATAAAGTTGTTGACGCGCTTATTGCCTCGCAACGTGCGCAGATTGTCCTGCCCTTTGAACGTTCAGCGGCGATTGACTTAGCTGGGCGCGACGTTCTCGAAGCCGTTCAAATGAGCGTCAATCCAAAAGTCATTGAAACGCCCGTCGTTAGCGCAGTCGCTAAAAACGGTATCGAACTTAAAATCAAGGCGCGTGTTACAGTTCGTGCCAACATTGACAGATTAGTTGGTGGCGCGGGCGAGCCTACAATTATTGCGCGTGTCGGCGAAGGTATCGTTACGACCGTCGGCAGTTCCGAAAAACACACGGACGTTTTGGAAAGCCCCGATGATATTTCTAAAACGGTTTTGGGTAAAGGTCTCGACGCGGGCACGGCGTTTGAAATTTTATCAATCGACATTGCGGACGTTGACGTTGGCAGGAATATCGGCGCACAACTTCAAACCGACCAGGCGGAAGCCGATAAACGTATCGCACAAGCTAAAGCGGAGGAACGCCGCGCTATGGCTGTTGCTAAAGAACAGGAAATGAAAGCTTATACTCAAGAAATGGAAGCTAAGGTTGTCGAGGCTCAAGCAGAAGTGCCGCACGCTATGGCGGAGGCCTTCAAGGCGGGCAATCTCGGCGTCATGGATTATTACAACATGATGAACATTCAATCAGATACCGAAATGCGCAAGGCTGTTAGTCAAGCTGGCAAGTCCAAGAAAAATATTCCCGTTCAGAAATAAAAAAATTAGACGTCCAAAAAAATCGGGCGTCTTTTTTTTTGGTTAAAGCGTTGACGACGATTTGAAGCCAGAATAAAATTAACTTACCGGAAAAGAAAGGAGGTGATTTGCATGGATGATGTCGGCGGCGTGGTCGTGACAGTGCTTCATCTTGTTACTGCAGTAATTCAGCTTGCAACGGCGATACTGATGTACAAGGTAGCCACTAAGAAGAATCGTCGCAAATAACATTCACCGGGCGGGGGACATGCCTCCGCCCCCTCTTCGGAGGGGAAGTATATCATTCATGCAATCGTTATGCAAGGTTTAACTATTTTACTCAGCCTGTCTGCTCTATGTATCACGTGCTACACACTTTACAAAATTTTGCGTCATGCCTAACGGCTGTTTCGCAAGGCTGTCAGTCAAGCTGGCAAGTCCAAGAAAAATATTCCCGTTCAGAAATAAAAATTTTTATCAGGGTCTCGTCAAAAACAGCGAGGCTCTTTTTTAACGCAATCTTTAAAAATTTTTCTAAAGAAATGTTGATTTAATCGCGTTTAATCATTATAATCACTAAAATAAGGAAGTAACAAGGAAGTTATTCGTTTTGGTTTTTAAGGAAAGGAGAAGTTTATCATGGCTGATGAATTCAAATGGGAGGTTAATCAGACCACAGCAAGTTATCAACAGAAAGAAGGGGAGAATGACAATTACAAAACTTTATTTACGATTAGCGGGCTTAGTAATACAATAACAGCAGCTAGTCTCTCGGCGTTTGCTACCGTCAAGGCGGCAACAGAAAGCTCAGACGGAACGATTGTTGTTGGTGACGGGCTGTTTAAAGGGTTGTTCGCCGCAGGATCAAGTGTGACGCTCTCGGTTCACTTGGTTCAAAGCGGAGACATTTACAATTTCGATCTTGCAAGCGGTCTTGCTACAGATAAAAAATTTGATAACAGTGGCTTCAGCATTGCGAAACTTAGTGATAGTAGCGCGGTTATCAAAGGAACTTTTGCAGGCTGGTACGAAGACACCGACGACACTATCGTTTATCATGTACCTGCGGCGCCGGAAAGCTTGGCAACAATCAGCGGTATCAGTGCCACTGCAACCAATGGCTTCTCGCTCAGCGGAACCAACAAAAATATTATCGTTTTGCAAAACAGCGCGTTAAGTGGCACAGATATTGAGCTTAAAGCGGAGACCACTGCTTTTGGCAATCTTAATCCTGCTCAACAGGGATTCACCATTTCGCTTGCAGGAGATGTCGGTAGAGCCGGAATTTCAGGAACAGACGTAACACCGGACGACGGCAAAGTTGGTTTTGTCGAACAGAAACACCAATGGACTATCGGTAGCGGTAGCACAAGCGCAAGTTTCGGTTACGTCACCAAAGAAGGTTGGAAACTTTCAGCTGACGGACAAAAAGTCGCTTATACGGGAGCTTCGACTACGACTATTGCGTCAATCAGCGGTCTTTCAACCAGCATTCGGATTACCGATCAAACAACAAATCAACAAAATACCAGTTATATCAACATTGGTAGCAATACGAACGATACGGCTATTGCAATAAACGAAAACGCACACACTCTTACTTTCTACAAGAACATACTTCAAGAAGACACGGACCAAAAAATAACTGTAACTGCCGATGGTTATAATATTAAGTTTGACGGCGACAAAGGCGGTGACGATGACGAGACGGCAGACGACGGAAAACTTGGTTTTAAAAAGCAAGAAAAAGCGTGGTCTTTTAGTGCCGCAAGTGGCATTGCAAATTACCAATTTGTAACAAATGGCGGTTGGTCGGTTGTCGGCAACGAAATCGTTTACGGAGCCTCTGCTACTACGACGCTCTTTTCAATTAGCGGTCTTTCCAGCACTATGCAAGATAATTTATCGCTTAGTGCTGCTACTGGAGTTATCACGCTGAAAAACGGAGCACTCAAGAAAGAAACCGTAAAACTTACCGATAAGGATTTGGAAAAAGACTATTCGTTAGCTCTCGACACAACTACTGCGGGTTCCAGCGTTGCTACGGTTTCAAAAATTGCGACAACTGAATACAGTCTTTCTTCCGTTGCAAGTGGCGGTGCTTCGATTTTAGGCAAATTGTTAGGTTACTACAGCCTTTCGGGCACAGATACCGTTAAGTGGACGGCAGATGATAATAATGCAGTTTTGGCGACAATCAGCGGTCTGAGCACATCTGCTAAAAACGAAGTTAATAACTTGTCCATAAGCGGCAACGTTATCACGCTGGGATTAAGCGCACTTACTGACAAAAATGTTACGCTCGAAAAGAAACACAACGACTTCACTTATTCCTTTGCGCTTAGCAGTGCCGTCAACACAGACCCGCATAAAATCAATACGTCGGCTTCGGCAACTGTTACAGCTGAAAACGGAACAGGTACGATTACGGGTCTTTGGAACAAATATTACACAATCGGCGCGAATTCAGCTTCTATTGAATTTACTGGTGCCTCGACTGCAACTATTGCGACAATTACGGGACTTTCCACAACGGCAAATATCGATTTTGCAACCGGCGGAACTTCAGTTATTGTTTTGGACAAAAACGATCTCACCAACAAAAACGTTAAACTTACCTATGGCACGAAAGGCGACGAATCGGATTATACTCTCAAGTTCTCGCTTAGTGGCGCGACTAACAACATTATCGGCGGCGAAATGAGCGAAAAACATTGGGTAGCAACAAGTGCCGGTGGCTCGACAACAGCAACTTTCCAGAACTACAAGGAAGAACAATGGCAACTTAGAAACGATAATCTGATTGCGTATACAGCCCAAAAAGCTCCTGTCACGCTCTTTAAAATTACCGGTTTAAGCGGCGGGCTTTCTGCAACTGGCACAGGTGATACTACGACTATTGCGGGTCTTTCAGTTGACGGCACAAATAAACTTGTCAAGATCAGCAACAGCGTTTTAGGCAAACAAAGCATAGAATTCACAGATCGCGCCACTGATTATCAAGCTTTTAGTCTTTCTCTTGCAGGAGGCACAAGCGGCAAAGTCGGCTTTGAAGACGGCAAAAACGGCTGGTTCGTTAAAGACAATGTAGCGCGTTATCAACACGATGTCGGCGAAGGTTGGGAAGTTACCAACGGCGGTGCTAAAATTACCTACACCCCAGAACAAAAAGACGATGAAGGCACAGTTCTTGCACAAATTACGGGACTTAACAACAGCGCGATTTCGAGTGTTACAGTCAACAGTTCCGCATTTGTCTTGACGGCGGCGGCACTTTCGGGAGCCGGAAATGACATTAAACTCACCAACGAAACCGGCTCAAATTACAAACTCGCCCTTGCTAGCGACAGTGCCATTACCAATATCACGACCACACGAGCCGAAACAGCCTTGAACTTTGACAGCATTGCAAACGGAACTGCGCAAGTTAAAACGACTCGTGCGGCAGGCTGGAGCTTCGTAGGCAATGAAAGCGCGGCTTTAAAACACTACGAAGCGATTGACAATACCCTTGTAAAGATAAGTGGTCTTAGTACTGCGGCGTCGGCAGCAAGTAACATGTCTTTAAGCGGCACTGTTGTTTCTGTTAAACAGGACGCACTTAGCAAAGGCAATGTTACATTAGCCGATAACATAGGAAGATACTCGCTCGCGCTTAGCGGTGCTTCAGCAGGCGACGATGACAAAAACGCTAATACCTTTGGCTTCAAAGTCGAAGCTCCGGAATTTACGACGGTTGACGCGAACGGCAAAGCAACCTATCAATACGTGAAAAACGAAGGCTGGACGATCGCAAATGACGGTAGCAAGATTACTTATAAAGATTCAGTTGCTACAGCTCTTGCGGAAATTACTGGTCTCAAAGAAAATGCCGACCTTACTAGCGTTATTACTTATAATTCGACAAAGGGCTATGAGGGCGTATTTAAACTGAACCAAGACATGCTTGACGACAAAGATATTGTCCTTACCAATGTTGATGGCGTCGGCAATTACAGTCTCTCGTTCGAGGGTGGCGTGTCAACCTTTGGCTTTGACAACAAAGACGGTAGAAGTAAAGGTGACAGCTGGTCTGTTTCCGGAACAAGCGCAACACTTCAACGCGAAATCGGCAAGGGCTGGACGCTCAATGGCGACAGCGCAACCTTCACTGATAAAAGAACCGACAACCTTGCGACAATTACTGGTCTCAAGTCGGGTCTTAATGTATCACAATTTGGTGCTATTTCCGTTGCGGAAGGTAAGAACGGTGCTGCTACAACTGTCGAACTGGCAGATTTCCTGCTTAACGAAACCGACGGAAACAAAGTTGCTATCGTAAGCGGCTCTGGCTACAATTACGCGCTCAAGCTTAGAGACGGTATTTCTACTCTCGGCGGTTCATCTACTAGTATAGCGTTAAACACCACAGGAGCTTCAAACGGAATTGCAACGGTTAAAGAAACTCGCGGTAAAGGTTGGGTCTTCAACGGCAGTGAATCCACGTCCATGACCTACTACGCTGAAGTTAATAATACCCTTGCAACAATTAGCGGTCTTAGCAAAGGATTTGACGAAGGTAAAGTTAAGCTCGGCACGGCGGCGTCTGGAACTGAAACAACCATTTACATTGAACAGGGCGCACTTAGCAAAGGCAATGTCACCCTCGACAACACAACTTACAATCTCGCGCTTAGCGGTGTTACAGCAGGTGCTAGTACCTTTGGTTTCGGCGGCGCGTCTACGAAGTGGATAGTCGGTAGTGATTCAACCTCTGCAATTTTCCAATCGTTCACAGAAGAAGGTTGGACGCTTGCCGGCAAGAGCATTACCTACACAAGCTCGGAAAAAACCAGTAAAGATCTCTTTACTGTCAGCGGCTTAAAGAACGGCTTCACCATAGGCAGTATCTCCCTTGCTGGCACCTCGACAATCAAGATTAAGGCGGCGGCTCTTAGCACTGCGGAAATTTCCGTTACTGATAACGACACCACTGACAAATACACAGGCTTCAAATTTGCCTTTGACGTTAATGGTACAGCTAGCTCAACGTACGGCTTCGCGAATAAAGATGATGTTAATGGCAATAGTTGGGAAGTTGTCGACGGAGCAAACGGAACAAAGACAGCTTACTACAAACACACCACAGGTCAAGGCTGGACAATCAACGGTGATAAGATTACTTATTCTGGGCAATCGGTTGTTATGCTTGCGACGATTACGGGACTTAGCGGCGGCGTTTCGGCGGCAGATCTTGAAAGCATAGTCGGCGACAGTGCTTTTGCTGACAACAAGTTCACAGGAACATTTAACCTGACTCAAAATCTGCTCGGCGACGGTAATATTTCTCTTACCAGTGCTGCTGGCGGTAGCTTCAAGCTTTCCCTTAACGGCACATCAAGTCTCGGCTTTGAAGATAAAGGCGGATTCTCACTTGCCAAAGATTATTGGAACATTAACGGCACAACCGCAACTTACATTCATGACTACGGCAAGGGCTGGACGCTCGGTCAAGGTAGCTTGAGTGCAACCTTCTCCGCAGCTACACAAGAAACCCTCGCGACAATCACCAATCTCAATAATCTTGAATATGAGAACACACGTCCAGATAAGCCCAAAAAGATTATTGGTATTTCTGTTGATAAAGACAACAACACCAATACAATCACGATTGATAAAGATGTTCTTAGCAAGACTGCAGTTGGCGGAGTATCGAGCGGCACAAATGCTTTCAACTTCGTACTTAAAAACGGCACTGACACTTCTGCTGAGGGCAACAAGATTGGCTTTACTAAAAAGGACAACTATTGGACTGTCAATAACGGCACCGCAACTTATCAATACGACAACCTGGAAGGTTGGAATATCGCAGGTGGAAGCATTACTTACGGTGCGCTCTCCACAACTACGATTGCTAATATTTCAGGTCTTGATACAGGTCTTGTAGTAAATGGTGGCACAAGTACTGATAAGTACGACGACACGATTGACGGTATCACTGTTAATGACAAACAATTTAAGCTTGATAATCGCGCACTCGGCACTGACAACGTAATGCTTAATAACGTTAGTAACGGTGAATACTCGCTCGATCTTGAAAAAGACGACGCGACTAACAAAGTTACAACCAAAGATACCGTCGCTGATACGAATATCTGGACGTACAACAACGGCACCGCAACTTACAAGACGATTACACCTAAATATTACGAGATTCAAGCACCGACCTACATTGCCTACACTGCCGAAAAAGACGGCGATACTTTGGCAAGCGTAACGGGTCTTTCAAAAGATCTCGTTGTCAATGCCGACAGAACAGCTATCTGGACTAAAGATACTGTAGACGCGAATGGTAATTCGGTAGCTGGCGTGTCTGCTGTTTATGCTGGTACTTCGACTGTTGTTACGGTTGGCGCGGGTGCTTTAACTACTCTCGACGTTAAGATTACTGGCGACAACGACTACAAACTCAAAGTTTCGGGCACTAACTTACCCGGTATGACGGATCAAGCTTGGACAATCAGCGGCAACGCAACCAGCGGTTACACCGCCGTCCTTAAGGCAAGCATGGTAGAAGGTTACACACTTTCAACTGACGGAACAGCTATCACTTACACCAAAGGCGAAAGCGGCAAGACAGTTATAACGCTCAAGGGGCTGGCTGATATTAGCGATAAGTTGTCTAAGGATAAATCCTCGATTGAAGGCATTATCATTGATGAGAGCAACAATAAAGTTATTTTGGATAGTAGCGTTCTCAACAATAAGAATGTCACGATTGAAGGTTCGTATGAACTCTCTTTTGACAACGCAAAGACAAAAGCTCCTGCGGCGGTAGAAGGTTGGGTAATCGACGGCACCACCGCAACTTATCAGACGGCAGTTCCTGCTTATTACGAACTTAAAGACGACAAAACTCTCGTCTATCATCAAGAAGCCGTCACGAAGACTTTCACCAAGATAACCGGTCTTGCCAGCGACGTTACTTTCACTGCCGACGAAAAATCGCTTAAGGTCGGAGAAGACGCATATATCACCCTTGACGATACGACCGAAAAAGAAAAAGTTACGGTTAATAAGAAAGGCGCGCTCGGCAAATCGAATGTTACGAGTAGCAATTACGCTCTTGACTTTGCTACAAATGAAACTTTTGAGCCGACATCTACTTACACTTGGTCAATCAGCAACAAGACCAACGCCGTTTTGAAGGCTACAACTACGGAAGGTTACACGCTTAGTAGCGACGGCAAAACTATCAATTACTCGGCGGAGAAGAAAGGCACAAATGTCTTGACGGTCAGCGGACTTGCAAACACCATCAAAGTGCAAGACGTCAGCAATAACAACAACAACAACACCAACAATTACACCAACGAAGTCTTAATTGACAGTAGCAACAAATTAAGCTTCTCTGCTCCTGTATACGACAATGCGGGCAGAGTTACAACTAAGGGTACAATCACTCTGACTAAGGACTTGCTCGGCACCGGCACCGTTAAGATTAGCAACTCCGATTATCAATTCGCTAATATAACCGACGTCATAGCTTCCACTGCGGAGCCTGACACAACCAAAAAATGGCGCGTAAGCGGCACCACCGCGATATACACGGAATACGTAGATGAGTATCGTCAATTCAACGCAGATAAGACTCAAATTACTCACACGGCACAAAAAGCTAATAAAGATCTTGCGACAGTTACGGGTCTGCCCAAAGGCATTAAAGTTAATGATACCGGTGATGTCGTTGATTCTGAAGGCAACGCCGTTCTTTCGTTGAATGACTATGTTATCACCGTAAAAGACGATGCACTTAACAAAGGCACAATCGCTGTTACGGGCGCAGGCTACACGCTCAGCGTTGAAACCGACAAAAAAACTACAGATAGTAATGCGGTTTGGAAGGTCAGCGGCTCCACTGCTACTCTTAATAAAGGCACGTCCGAAGGCTACAACCTCGAAAGCAACAATACCAAACTTGTATATCACGCCGCAAACGCTTCAACTACTTTGGCGACGATTACAGGTCTCAGGGGCGGCTTAAAGGTTATAGACAATAAGCTTGTTAATCCGTCTGTCTCTGAAACCACTGCAGTTGCCACGCTTGAAGGCACAACTATCAAATTGGACGAGTACGCGCTCGGCACCTCAACTGTTAAACTTGCAAATGCTACTGGTCAGTCATATACATTAAAAAAAGATTTCACGGATACTACTGCTACTAATGTTTGGATTATCAGCGGCACAACGGCAACCCTCAAAAAAGCAAAGCCTGCAACGTTCACGCTTGAAAATGATAATACGCAACTCACCTACAAGAAGGCTACTATCGAAAACGAGGTTCTCGCTAAGGTAACCGGCATAAAGAAGGGCACCATTGCGGACGCTTTCGGCAACGTTGCCGGTCTCGGCTTCGCTAACAATGTAGTCACTGTTTCTAAAAATCTGCTCGACCAAAAGAATAAAGTTGCTACAACTACTGATGGCGTCACCCTTGCACTTGGCAATGACGTTACTGAAAAACCCGCAGATAAAGAAAAAGTTTATAAAGTCAGCGGTACGACTGTAACAATCGGCGCAGGTAAAAGTGCAGGTTACGAATTAGCTAGCGACAAAAAATCTATTACTTATGCAGATGAAAAGCAAACTTCGCCCGACTCTCCCACAATTAAAATCGAAAACCTCAAGAGCAATCTCAAACTCAACAGCGACGGCGAGATTGAAGGTATCACAATCGGCGACAGCAACGACAAGACAATCAAGCTGTCTAGTGCGGTTCTCGGCACGAATACTTCTAAACCTGCGACACTTACTTTGACTGGTAACACATATACCGGTTATGAGCTTGCGCTTGATACTGATGTCACCCCAGTGGAAACCTCTTACGTGTGGTCTGTCAGCGGCACAACGGCAACTTATAAAGAAGTCACGCCAAAAGGTTACATTCTCAACGCGGACGGCAAAATCAGCTACAGCGCGGCGAACACCAGCAAGGCAAAGATTACGATAACCGGTCTTAGAAAAGGTCTCACGCTCAACAACAGTGGCGAGATTGACGGTATTACTGTTGACGCGAATAATAAAATCACGCTTGATAACCGCGTTGTCGGTACAAGTACAATGAGGGTTAAGGAAAAGGATTACACGCTCTCCCTTGCCACTACAGGCAACAACAAAGTTGAGACAGGCACTACAGGAAATGTTTGGACTGTCAGCGGCACAACGGCAACTTATCGCGCATTGACTACGCCGCAGAAATATGAAGTTCAGTCAGACAACAAGACAATTAAATACACTGCTGCGAAATACGGCGACACCCTCGCGACGGTTACAGGTCTTAAGAGCGGTACTGAAGCCAAAGCCAAAGCCGATGGCACGATTGACGGTATTAGCGTTGCCACGAGTGCTGACAATGACAGCAAATACGCAATCACGTTGTCCAAAGGTGTGCTCGGTACTAAAGACGTTTCTATCAAGAATGTCAAAGGCGACAAAACATATAAGCTTGCTATTGACGAGTCAACTGACGGCGATAACAAAGTTGATGAACCTAAGACGACAACCACTTGGACTTTTAACAGCGGCACGGCAACTTTGACAACCACTACGACAGCTGGTTATAAAGTTGATGATGACGGCAAAATTGTTTACTCCGCCGCAAAGACTGTCAAGACGACAATCACGGGTCTCAGTGATACTGCTATTGTGGATAATAACGTAAATAGCAAAAGCAATTACTTTGATACTTCTACTGAAGGCGTTATCAAGGTTAAGAAAGCCGCGCTTGCCGACAACAAGAAAGTTTCTATCAACGGCGGCGATTACACCCTCGCACTTGACAACGATGTTAATAGCAGCGTTAGCTCACAAATTGTCAAATCTTGGAAGGTCAACGGCACAACGGCAGAATACGTTGAGACAATGCCTGAAGGTTCTTTCTTCTGCGACGGCAAGACTATCAGCTATTTGACTGCCAAAGCCGACAAGTCGCTTGCAACTATAACTGGTCTTAAATCACTTGAAGTTGCTCCAGATTCCGACAAAACGAACAAAGGCAAGATTGGTACTTACGGTAGTGATGGTACTACCTTCACCGAAGCTATCACGGTTGGCACTGACGGTTACATTACGCTGAAGGGCAATGCACTTGCAACTAGCGCGGTTAAACTTTCGGGCAATGTTTACAAGCTCAAGCTCGACGAAATCGAAACAGAAACGAAAGACAACAAAGTTGTAGCTAAAACTGGAGATACTCATACTGTTTATACAAAAGCTGTGGATATAGTCACTAACACTTGGACGCTTGACGGCACGACGGCTAAATATGGCAGTGGCGGCACAACGGCATATTACACGCTTGAAGGAGACGGCAAGAGCGTCAAATACAATGCAGGGAAAGCCTCCAAAGTCATGGCAACAATTACGGGTATCAACAAGGACGGCAAACTTAGTGCTGACGACCTCAACAATTCCGCTAAAGTTTCGATTGACGACAACAACGTTATTTCCTTGTCTCAAGATATAGTTAAAGCTTCGCCCGCACAGATTAAGGTAACCGGAAAAGATAGTAATAACAAAGAGTACACGCTTCAAATCGGAACGGGCAATGATACAGTTACAGTTGTCGGCGGTGCTGAATTTGATCCGAGATGGTATCAAAGTGGCACGACGCTTACGCTCGAAGACGGCACTGCGGAAAAATGGACGCTTACCAACTCCAAGACAATCGGCTACACGGCAGAACAACATAATTCTAAGTCACCGAAGATTAAACTTACAAACCTTAACAAAGCTGGTATTGATGCAAATCTCGCCGACGGCAAGATCTCTGGCATAACCATTGATGATCCGGTCAAAGATAACGAAGGCAATGTAACAACAAAAGGCGTAGTAACTATTCTGGATGAAAGTCTGCTCAACAAGAAAGACGTTACGATAGCTAATAAAGATTATGAACTTGCTATTTCTGGCGTTACGGAAGTGCTTGAGTCTGATCCCGAACTTACAGTCAGCAAATCTACTGCGGTTATTAAGGTCGATAAAGGCGAAGGCTATTCTGTCAGCTCCGACGGAAGCAAGATTCTCTACTCGAAAGCCTCAAGCGGTACGACTTTGGCGAAGGTTACCGGTCTTAATGCTGCTGCTACGGAAGATGACGTTACGATTGATGACAACAAAATTATACTTAGCGCGGCGGCACTCGGCACTAACAAAGTTGCGCTTACCACAAGCGACGAATACGAACTCGAACTCGGTAGCGATGTTGTCCTTGCAGAAGATGAAGCCTCTTCAATCGGTGTGGAAGAATGGAAATTCAGCAACACTACGGCAAACCTTAACTCCGTCACTCCGAACAGCTACAATCTTGTAGAAGACAAGAAAGGAAAGAATACCAGCGTCAACGTTAAGAAGTCTACAACTAAAACGATAGCGACGGTTACGGGTCTCAAGAAACTTTCAGCAGATGACGCTAATTATATTGTTGCGGCTAGCTCGCCCACATACTATAAAGACCAAAACAATAAAGATGTATTGGACGAGAAAGGCGTAATCGCTCTTGATCCTAATGTTCTCAACAACACAACGGTTAAGATTACGAAGGGCGATTACATACTGCAAGCCGAAGGTTACGATACACCCGAAATGAGCGACGAAGCTTGGACAAATACCAAAGGCTCGGCGACGTTGAAAGGTAAAATCTCCGCAGGTTACAAGATGTCTGCTGACGAAAAGAGCCTTGTTTACTCGAAAGCAAATAACAATGCAACGCTTGCAACGGTCAAAGGTCTCCAAAATACTGTTTCACTTGGGGACGATCACCTTGACACCGAGACTAAGACAATCAGCCTTTCGGGCGATGAACTTACCAATAAAGTTGCGGTCGGTGGCGGCAACTATGCTTTCAACATTGGTGGTTACAGCGGAGGTACAATAACCGGCTCTGGCGCGTCTGATTCAATCACGGTCGACGGCTTCGGCGTAACAGTCGAAAGCGGTGCGGGCGATGACTATGTTGAGTTGCTTGGCTCCGACGATAGCGGCGATGTCGGCAATACCTTTAATTATAAGAGCGGTAACGACGTTGTTGCGGACTTCACAGCAAATCTTGATGTGCTTAAGATTGGCGTTGCAACCTCTGCGGTCAGTGTCAGTTCCGTTGATAATGGCACCTTGCTTACAATAGGCAAAGGCTCCGTCTTGTTGCAAGACTTCTATGAAGATTCTGGTATCCTTATCATAGACAAAGACAGCAAGACAGACGTGAGAACATACTCGATTGCCGACGGTAAACTTAGCAGTGTTGCTAGTAACGGTTTTGCCGCCCTTGATGACGAGCTTGTAATGAATCCGACTGAACTTACCAATGCAAGCAATGCAATCATTATGGCTGGCAACGACAAAAAATAATCGACAAGAAATAAATAATCGTTAAAAATTTTTCAAGGAGTTTCGCAGAAGTTTTGCGGAACTCTTTTTTTGCGGCGGCTCTCTTAATAATTTTTATTTGTTAAATCTACTTTCTTTCACCGGCGAAAGAAAGTAGCAAAGAAAGCCGCCTCGCAGGGGCGTAGACCCGCAAAAAAACATCCATGTTTTTATTGCGGGCGGCGCACGTCCTTGTGCGCCGGGTTTTTCCCTACCGCTATTCTTTGCAACTAAAAATTTTTCGGGGAGTTTCGCAGAATCACTTGCGAAGCTCCTTTTTTTTTGTATAATCGATAGGAAAATTTCAGTTTGGAGGGGTGAGCTTTTTGGAATCAGTAAATCTTTTTGGCAGAAGTGTTGTCGCGCTGGAAAATTTTTCGGCGGAAGAAATTCGTTTAGTGTTGAACACGGCACGCAAGATGAAGCAAATCATAAAACGCGGCGGCGAAAAAAAATTGCCCAACCTGCGCGGCAAGGCGATTGTTAATCTTTTTTATGAGCCGTCAACCAGAACGCGGACTTCATTTGAATTGGCGGGCAAATATCTGGGCGCGGACGTTGTGAGCATAAACAGCGGCACAAGTTCAATCGTCAAGGGCGAAAGTCTTCGCGACACGCTCCGCACGATTGAGGCAATGGGCGTTGACGCAATAGTTATGCGCCATAAGGCGGAGGGCGCGGCGGACTTCGCGACAAAAGTCGTTAAGCCGATAATCATAAACGCCGGCGACGGAGCACACGCGCACCCGTCACAGGCACTTTTAGATTTATTCACGATTGAACAGCGCAAAGGTCGCCTTGCCGGTTTGAAGATCGCGATAATCGGCGATATTTTGCACAGCCGCGTTGCACGTTCGGACGTTTACGCAATGACAAAAATGAGAATGGAAGTTCACCTTGCTGGACCGAAAACTTTACTGCCGCGATTCTTTAAGTTCGACGGCGTGACGGTTCACGAGGAAATTAACGACGCAATAACAAATGCCGACGTGATAAACGTTTTGCGCATTCAGCTTGAACGACAGCAAGCGGGGCTTTTCCCGTCAACGCGAGAATATGCGCGGGTTTTCGGCATAAACGACGACCGTTTGAGACTTGCAAAGGACGACGTTTTAATCTTGCATCCGGGTCCGCAGAATAAAGGCTTGGAAATTTCATCGGAAGTAACCTACTGCAACCAATCGGCGATTCAAGAACAAGTTCAAAACGGCGTGGCGGTTCGCATGGCGTTATTAGATTTGACGTTGGGAGGCGGCGCAAAATGAAAAATCAAACATGGCAGATAAAGCGTTCGGAGTCAAAAATTTCCTCAACGCTGTTGATTCGCGGCGGGCGCGTTGTCGACCCTGCCAATAATTTTGACGGCGTGGCGGATATTTTGGTTATCGACGGAAAAATTGCGGCGGTCAAGCCCGATATAAAATTTTCTGCCGATTGCGAATACAACGCGGCGGGTAAGATTGTGACGCCTGGTTTGATTGATATGCACGTTCACTTTCGCGAGCCTGGACAAGAGGCTAAGGAAGATTTTTTGAGCGGCTCAAAGGCGGCGGTTGCGGGCGGCTTCACGACGGTTGCGACCATGCCGAATACTTCGCCCGTTGTCGACAATGCGGCGTTGGTTCGCTCAATGGTTAAACGCGCTGAAGAAGTCGGGCTTATCAACATAAAAATTATCGGCGCGGTCACGAAAAATCAGCAAGGGCAAGAGCTTGCCGAAATGCGCGATATGTTAGCGGCGGGCGCGGTTGCCTTCAGCGACGACGGGCATTTTGACGACAACGCTAAAATTTTTCTCAACGCGCTGGATTATCTGCACGACACCGGCAAGCTTATCATCTGCCACGAAGAAGAAACTTCGCTGGTTAAGGGCGGCGTCA